>UEXL01000603.1_pt1 | contig 14271 bp, 23 predicted proteins | sample 1796671 | NCBI WGS metagenome assembly UEXL01 (sample SAMEA4772471, study PRJEB27181) | metagenome
GTTCACCAGCAGCTACAACGAAAGATCCCCATGTAGGAGAACCAGCAGGGTCATCATTAGTTGCAGCTACATAAATAGTTGTACTGAAGTCACCATAGGGTTGATCCTCATCTGACCAATCATCCCAGTTATTAGGCCAAGTATCCCAGTTATTAGGTATGTCATCCCAATTTACTAACCCACCAGAAGCATTAGCGTGATGCCTAGTAGATGATAAGTTAGTTGATACCCTTACAGTTCTAGTTGAGCCTGTGTCTAAGTACCCTGTGAACTCATATGTACCTGTAGAGGGTGCAGTAGCAAAGCTAGACAGTCTTAATTCATCAGGATCTGGGCCTGTAGCTACAGCTACGTTAGTCTTACTACCAGCGAAACTTGGGTTCTCAGTGTCAGTCTGTGATGTACCTAACTCAGTTAATTCAGATGGTAGACAACAACAGAGGCTACAGTACCTTCGTTACCTGACTTGTCATAAGGCTCAATAAAGAATTTCCCTGACATAGCTGGGTAGGCTACAGATGTCGCTGGTCTAGCAACCTTATTGATTATGACTTGGGGTGAACCATCAGTGAATGTAGCTGTAGTTGATGAGCTATGCCATAGTCTGTAATACGACAGATCAAAGTCAGTAGAGGCAGTCCAAGCAAAGAATAGAGTACCACCAGATAACTGCTTCTCAAAGGTAGATGGAGCAGATGGGCCAGTAGTATCAGCCTCTACAGTCTTCTGTGCGTCTGTAAATTCACCCTTAACACCAAAGGCATTGATAGCTCTAGCTCTAACATCATAGACAATAGTACCTGCTGCACCAGCTAAAGGTGTCTCAATGTCTAAGATCTCAAATCTACCTAAGTCACCTGTGCCTAACACACTGTAAGTTGAGTCTGTAGACTTCTTAAACTCTACTTCGACGTAATCTACACGTTCAAAGGCTGTAGCTGATACATTAACTACAAGTACGTTAGTTACATGCTCATTGATAATTCTATACTCTTGAGTAAGAGCTATAGCTACAGGTGGTACATCAAATGGTGATGTGTAGTGTTGTCAGTCTCATATACTGCACCGTCAGATACCTCATCAAAGACAGACTCACTGATTTCTCTTAGGGACATATTAACTTGAATATCGTATTCACCCGCCAACCCAAAGCCCCAAGCAACTACCTCAAATTCTTTATTATCAATCCAAACCTAGTATTGGTAAGACGTATGATATCCCCAACTTGTACTTGAAAGGCTTTCATTCCGAATGCAGCTTGTACAGTAAGTTGTTGCCTGTTACGCTCAAGTGTTATACGAGCAATACGTCTAGCTTCAGTTGTATTATCTGTAAAAGGTAACTTAGATCAATAACACTTTCTTGACCACCATCAGCAGCTAAGAGTGCATCATAAGTAGCTGAGTTAAGGATAGGTACTTGAGGGAAATCAGATGGTTGATAGTCACTCTCTGGTCCTCTAAATGTACCTTTAACCACATTGAAGTTATCTCTACGTGAGTGTCTTGTGCCAATCTGTATTCTGATCTTAGGTCATCCTCATTAAGATCTAAGACTGGACTTGTGTAGTAAGCTGGCTTCATTCTCCACTTACCTTGAGCATACCACAGTAATCCACCCATAGAAGTAGACAAATTCTGGATGGCATCGTAAGGAGTGGTGTTGACGGTAAAGGCACCTTGGTTGAGAACCTAGTGCCACCTGACAGAGTAGGGTAATTTAAATAGTCACAGACATTAGCGGCTATAGTAACAAGATCATCATCTACACTCTCAATATCCTCACCGATACCATAGTTGTAGAGGGTTGCATTCGTACCCTCTTTACCAGATGTAATATAGTCTCTTAAACAAAGCTGGATTGTCAGACCAAGCTGTAGTACTTGTACGAGGGTCGTATACCTTCTTACCTTTAACTACAGCTGTAACTTCTGGAACGCCATTAGGAAATGCATCAGCATCATATTCTAGCATAACGTAGAGATAAGCTGTAGCTAATAGCTTACAATCTGTTGTCCATTGTGAAGGGGAGAAACGCCGCCTAAGTCTGAAGACGTAACAGCAGACTGTGTAGTTGTACCTAGCTTCTTAACTATCTTAACTTTACCTACATACTTAGCTGGTGCTGTAACATTCCACTTAGAGTAAGGATCTCATCGTTGAAGTAGATAGTCTCAAACTCTTCCACTCATGTCCAGCAAAAGCTAACACAGTGTGTAAGTATTTGTTGTTGTCTGTAACCCCTTGAAAGACTATACCACCAGCTATTCTAGTTTTACCATAGATAATCTGATGAGGCATAGTTGAGCCTCTTTGAGTCACTAGGTAGCCTTGATCACCACCTTTAAACTTTTCTTGTGGGATTAGGCTTTAGTTAGGCTGTTCCGTATTGTAGTCCACCATAAGTAGCGGCAACTGCATAAACATTTGCACCTTGCCCCAAGAACCTGTACTACCCCACCTGTCAGGTAATGTAACCAACAGCAGCAGCTTAAATTGCTGACCATCTTTATCTAATAAATCAATTTCGAAAATAATATCTAAAGCCATTAGCTTCCAGAACTCCTACCCCAAGCAAGTTTCTGGTCTTGCATAGCTACAAAATCAAACCCAGCATCTGTACTTGCACCAGCTATATTTCTAGACCTTTGATACTCAGCAGTATACCTAGCCACTCTAGCTCTCTCTAAATCAATCAACTTATTCTCAACATTAACTTGAATAGTTCCTGTCTGTGCATCTTCAGATACATTCATCTGATCCATGTAACCAGTAAATATTTCAGTTGACCAGTTGATCTATCCTCTAGCTCAATACGTGAGCCATCCTCTAGGAGAATGAAGTTAGTACTTTCTTTCTGTAGAGAACCCTTAGCGAACATACCAAAGTATATCTTACAGGTTCTACCTTGATAGGGAGTACTAAGAGCTAAAGCTAATACCTCAGAAGGTAAGCCTGTAATAGTAATGTCAGCACCTTTAGCAGCAGTCTCTGTAGTTTCTTCAACAGAAGATATGCCTAAGAGAGTGCCAGCACCTGTCAAGAAACCCCTTCAAAGGTAAGAGTACCTACACCTGTCCATAGACGTAAGACATCATCACCATCAAAGTTCATCTCAACAGCAAAGAAGGGGTAGATTACATTATCATCTAGTGCATCAACTATTGTTGTAGGTAGAACTCTCGACATTACTGTAGAGCCTCTATTGCGTCAAAGGAGATACCATAGAAACTAGCATTGTCTATCGACCAAGAGGTAGTACTCTGTCCAAGTCTAAAGACACCTTTAGGACTACTGTAGATTACAGTCTCACCTGAGTATGTACTTCTTAGGTCAGGCCAGATCTCTAAGTTACCATTACCACTTTGATCTACTAATACTTGGTGTAGTCTAGCAGCAGAACCTGTACCTAACTGAATATAGTCACCAGCTAGTAGAGTACCTGTCATAGTAACTGAAACTGTGCTATCCCCTGCTGTACCTGACAGAGTAGGTGTACCTCCTGTACCTCTAGGTGTAACATAGTCAGGGTCTCCCAGTAGAAATGTTCCTACAGAACCCTTAAGGGCTACCAGCATAGCTTTCCAGTCAGCAGCTAGATCCCTACGTACAGAGGGAATACTGACTGAAGCAGACCAGATTTGACCCTGATGGGAAATAACCTGTTGCTTATATGTAAACGGAGACTGAGAGACAGCTACAGCATTTACAGCACGTAGTTCAATACTCTCTATGCCAATAGTTGTAGGTGTATTAAGAGGGTAACTTATAGCCATGATTTATCCAAATGCTGATTTCATTGCACCACCTCTACGTCTTTGGTTCATAACTGCACCTACGGACTGATTGATGATAGCTGGTGAGGCTTGTGCTATTGTCTGAGTAATAAGTCTCTTAGTATCGTCTGATGTATTGGCTGAGATATTGAATACTTGGTTTACTACTGTACCCCCAGCACCCTGACCTTTAGTGTGGTCTACTACAGTCTCTCTAGGGTGTAGCATAGCCATAAAGCCACCCTTACCATCTAAGCCACCTGATCTTGGGCCTGAGCCTGAGCCTGTGTATCCACCACCTTCGTATCTTCTAGGGGCTTTAGGTGGGGCTACAGTACCCCCAGTACCAGCAGCAGAAGCAGGAGCAAAGCCACCTGTAATGGCACCAGCAATAGATTGTACTAATTGTTCAACAACAAGTATTCTATATAGCTGTTGTATGATGTCAGCAGCCATAGCTCTGAAGGCATCTTTAGCTGATGTAGTGCCATCTACTAGCTGCATGAAGAAGTCACCAAAGGCTCCAGAGACACTATCAGCTATAGCTACTTGTTGTTTCTGTACGTCAGTCAGTTCTCTTGTTAGGTCTATAGTTTCTTTTATGCCTTTATTCTTAGCATTATGCTCTGCTATAAGTTCGTCTACAGTCTTATAACCAAATTCTTGATAACGGGGTACTTGCTGTCTGGGATCACCACCACGACCACTAGCTACACGTATACCTACCATTCTCTGTTGCGGTATAGCATCTAGTCTTTTCTTCTCTTCTTCGTCACCTATCTTTTAAAAGCCTTAGCATACTATGATAAGAATCAAACTGATTCATAATAAGCCTTTTAGATTATCGCCTAAGACACCTTTAGACTTTAGAGTTTGTTCGAATATCTCTTTCAATTTGAAGTTTTACTCTTTGATAGGCAGCACTATCTTTATATCACTAAGGTATTCTTGATTAACGAGTCTTAGTTTATCATAATATCGTACTCTTTACTAACAGTGTCTAATATCTTTTGAACAGCCTTTTGTCTGTCCTTCGCCTCTTTACTACGGATGTCTGCAAGTTTTTCATGCAAGTCTACGCTTCTCTTAGTTGACGCTTCCTCTTGCTCTGCCAGAGCTAAATTGATACGAGTAGCTTTCTCAGCGGCTTGAGTTTGTTTAACAATCTGCATTAGCTCAAATAGCTGATCGTTAGTCATACCCAAGCCTTAGCTTTTAGTAGGATATCCCGACTTGCTAGTCGATTTCTTAAGGTCTCAACTTGCTCTGAGTCCTTGCCGTTTTGTTAATAGACTGTGCAATCAATAATTGCTCTTGAAGAGATCTCTTCTGATTTTCAAACTTTACATTTATTCTGTCGGAAAGCCTTGCTCTTAGCTCCTCTAAGCCTACAATTTTGTCTTGAGCCTCTTGAATATCGTCTGCCATTCCACTAAATATAAAACCAAAACCAGCGGTTCCCGTAGTGGATAGACTTGCACTCATAGCTAACGCTAGTTTGTCTATATCCTTAGAGGTCTTTAAGATTTCCTCGTCAAGCTCTTTTATCTTCTCAGTGACCGTAAGCTGACCGACTGAAACTCCAAGCTGTAAAGCTTTCTGCGCCTGTTCAAATTGTTCTAAACTTTGAGTGAGGGAGTCTATTGCAGTCTTAGTCTCTTCAGCATCTTTACCTGTACGAGATAGATAAGCGCCAATAGCCGTTACAATGGGTATAGCTATCCCTAAAGCAGAGGACAAACCAATAGCAGCGCCTGTAGTAAGACCAATCTTACCTGCTACAAGGGGTAATACGCCTACTAACTGAGACGCTTGTTGACCAAAAGCTATAAATGCATTTGTTCCAGATTGTACTTGCACTACAAAGTCACTTACTTGATAACCAGCCTGTTGAGTTACAACACCCATTCTATTACTAGATTTAGTAGCTGCCATTTGAGCAACGGCTGCACCTTTTGTAGCATTAGCTAAAGACTGTGCGAACTTGGCTTGCTGACGCATCTGATTGCCCAGCTTCATTATTTCAGCCCTAGACATTCTAGAAGATTGATCTAAGTTCTTTTGAGCAGTAACAAGTTGATTTATGCCACGCATATATTGCTTCTGATCGCCAGTCTTAGCAAAGCTTTTAGCCATGCTACCTAAAGCAGTCTTAGTTTGATTGGTAGTGCGAACTAAACCTGTTAATTCTGTGTAGTCAACACCAACTACAAGTTTAATATCATCAGCCATTCATCGTACCCATAAAGACTACATCAACACGTTTTATTGCTTCTATTTCCCAAGAAGACAATGGTGTATCTGTAAGCTCCTTCCATGTTTTTATTTCTTGATAACTTATCGGGTTTGGGCCTGAGAACCCCATCGTTCTACTTGCGTTTAATACAATAAAGGCAGACCAAACATGAGACATAAGCAAGGGGAAGTCGGGGCCATCTAATGCTTTTGGTCTGTGTCCAGTCTGCCTTTCTACTTGTTCTAAGTGTTCACGTTCTGATGTGCCTGACTTGTCTGGTCTACTTATAGAGAACTCATGCTCTGCATAGTCAACCAGTTCTTCAATCAGGCCTTCGTAAAATCCAGAGAGTTAGCTACTGCTTCCTCAATCTGATCTCTTATCCAGAATACTTCAGCGTAAATCTCTTTGGCCTTAGTGATAGAGAACTTAGGTTTAGAACCACCATAAGTAATCTTCCAGCCTTTAGTAGTTTTAGCAAGTAAGTCTAAAGTAGCGTCCTCTAGGTCTTCTGCTGTAATCTCTACCTTCTTCTTATTCTGTGCTTGCTTCAGACGTTTGTTGGTTTGCTCATGCATAGCAGCCTTATACTCTTTGGAGTGTGGTGCATATACAGTGATAACCATTGGTGTATCGTCATCATTAGTCAAGACATCAAAGCTAGTAGGATGTACAATAGTGACATCTACAGTGTCGCTGGTCGGGGTTAAATTCTTTAAGTCCATGTCGAGTTTCCTTATTGTCGGGGTGAAAAGTTGTCGGGTTAGTATTGTATTAAAGGGGAAGCATCAGACCCGACACCAATGCCTCCCCACCCTAGCTAGGGAACTTATGCAGAGCGAGTAATAACTAAGTTACTTGCATCTGTTGTGTTGTAGAGTGCTACGAATGACATAGAGATAACACGGCTAGTTGGGCCATCTACACCTACGTCTGCACTATTGATCTTAGCCCGTGGGAATGCGAACTTCATAGTATTGCTACCATCACCCACAGTTACCTCAAGCTCAGTTTCAGTCTCATTCAAGAAGCGGTTGATTAAAGCTGCATCCTCAAAGTAAGCTGAGATAGTGCCTTCGACTTCTGCACGACCGACCTCTAACTGTGGCGCACTATCACTACCAATTACGAAGGTAGGTGCGAATGAGTTAGTCAGAGTGAAGTCCATACCAGTTACAATAGCTGATGTAGAGGGTGTACCGTTGACGTCACCAATTGCTAATGTGCCTGAGTAAGCATCGTAGGGGGCATTAGCTGAAGAAGCATTTTGTGTTTTCTCAGTGGCGCTAATACTCATGTCTTTACCAACCATACCATAGGTAGCTGTTACCATCTGGTTAGGTGCTAGAGAGACACCCATAGTAGAAACTGTCATACCTGTGAACAAACGAGCTTGATCGATGTCAGCAGCATAGTCTTCAATAGAGAAGAACTTAGGTGCTGTACCAACCTTAAGGACGTTATTTGAAAACGCATTTAACATAGCTGACTCTAGGAAGACATCAAAATCAGCATCACGTAAGTCAGCCACAATGTCACCAGCAGCCTGACGGTTACCGTGACGGTCATGTCTAGGCATACGATCAGCTTGAATGTCAGTACCAGCTACACGATCTTTAGTTAAGTTCAAAGAGTGTGTGTGCTGAAGGGTAAGTTTGTGAAGTTACCAGCAGGAGTCGTGCCAAATGTGCTTTCCACAATGAACGATAGGCTGGAACGAGAACCTTGTGCGAAGGCCATAATGTATTCTCCTAATTATTATAAACGTACCATCCGATATTAATCGGAACGTAGTACCAAGGCGCATCTAAGAAACCTTGCTGTCTTTCAGCGTAGTCAATAGATACAGTTATTGTTTCATCCCCAGTGTAGGAGATTTTAGTGGTTGCTTCAAAAGCCTCTAATACAGTATTAGCTAAGGCATCAGCAGCGGCGGGGCCATTACCTTCTGGGGTGTAGGCAGTTACAACAAACACACCATCGTATCTCTGTTGTGGGTTTAAACCTCTTACAGCGGGTCTACGGAGTGTCGGGAGGAAATTAGTCTGTAGGTAGCTTGTACCTGTAGTTGGGCTAAATGAAACATTCTCATAAGCTATACCTGTAGGTAAATTAGAGGTATTAGCTAACTTGTTCTCAAGTGCTGCCCGTATGTCATTATAGATACTAGCCATAAATATTTCTCAAGAGTTTAGTTAAGACAAAATAAGGATGTTTTCCAACCTCTGCCCCCGTATTCAACAGCAACAGCATGAGGACTATTATTACGAAGTACTATACTTGTAGTATCTAATAGTGAAGGTATTCTTTCCAAGTCTTTAATAAGATTACTTAGACCTTCACTTCTTGCTGCTTGAGCATTAGCCTTTGGTTTACCTTTAGAGCTTTTACCTCTTGGCCTACCAGCACCAGTAGAAAATGAGAACGATGTTACATATGCACCAGTATCTACAGGGGAAAGATCAACAGCGGTTTGCGCCATGTCAACTAGCTTACGCTCTACTTGTACTGTCAAGTCTTAAGACCTCTTCTCATACCTTCCTAGCATCTGACAATTTATGACCTTTTAAGTTCTCCATTACTCTCTCACATCACACAAGAAACAAATCTTGACCCCATTAGAAAATATAGTAACAACAGAAATAACATTAACTGTGTCACCGTTACCAATAATCTGATCTTCGTCATCGGGTTCTACTGCCAATCCTAAAGCTGGGACTACGCATTTACGGGTTCCTCTACGGATCTCATCTACATTAGCTATGATACCTTGATCGTAGTTGTAGAAGTAACCCTCAAAGCTGTAGTCAGTTGTAGCTGAACCTGTTACTGACCCAGTAGTAGGATCGTAGGTTCCTGCTGTAGTCTTCTTGCGTAGAGTAAGCGGCTCACCAAACTCCTCTACCATCTTGAGTAGGTTATAACCTCTTGAGAATGCCATTACCTACCCCTTAACTATAATCGTAGTCATCACCACTGTAACTTGGTGGGTTCTTGAATCTATCCCTACGGAAGGATGGTGGAACACGATCTGTATTTTGTCTTACATTATCCACAGTAGCAATACTAATACCACCAGCAACTACACCTACACTAGCTCCAGCCTTCTTACCGTTAAGCTCAAGGTCTAAAGCTAGTTGAGTGTACTGATTAGCTAGGTCACTGTAGTTAGCACTCAGAGCGCCTGACAGGTTCTGTGTGACCCTACGAGAGTATTGTGCAGCGATTGTTCTGGCAGTCCAAGCACCAGCTTGATAGATGTTGTCACTGGTCTGAGATAGAGCAAAAGTAATTTCTTCATTCTGAACTTGTTGGTCGGTGGTGTCAGTATCTCCTACAAGGAGCCGTACAGAGTTCAAACGCCCAGAGGCTGTACCTGTACCTAAATCAGTTGCATCATACGACCAAGCCATTCTTAAGTCTCCATGTGACCATAATTTCTACGCCAGCTACGAATAAGCCCACGCTGTTTATCAACTATCTTAGACTTCTTACACTTCTTCTTGTGAAAATCAGCTTCAGAAGGTGTCTTAGACTTTACTTTAGCGTTGATACTATCGACAAGGCCATGTAGTCCAGCTACATCTAGTTCTTCTAACCCATCACCAACTTTACGTTCTATTTCAAACTCTGAGTTGTGATAGATAAAGCCTTCTCTGTATAAGATTAATGTCTTCTCTTCAGTTACACCAATCTCTTTCCATTTAAACTCATCACCCTTCTTTAGCTGTCTACCCCAAGATTGAAACGGGCGCTTAACAAAGACTGGACGGTCTAGTTGAAATGGCATCTTTTCTTGTCGGATCATTGTACTACCTTTCGTCGGGAAGGATGGCAGGGGGCCATTACTACAGCCCCCACCAAGGTAAATTAAGCTACAGCGTTGATGAACAAGTAACCCAAGTCAGCGCCTACGACTTTCATATCGTAAGACATTTTAACTTGGATCATTTCAGCAATCTGCTGACGCTTCAGAGCATCGTCTGAGAATGACTCAACTGTGATACCCAAGTTGTTTACACCTTCAAGGTTGTTCCATGCGAAGGTCAAACCTGCTGCTGGTGACATAAGACCAGCATTTGATGGGGTGTAGCACAACAGAGCATTCTTACCACCGATAAACGCATTGCTTTCTGCAACACCTTCAACAGATGAGTTCTTGACAGCTTCCATGACGTAGAAGTTCTCTACCTCAAAGATCTCAGCCAGTTTAGCATCAGTTACCAAAGCTGTGTTGGTTACAGTTGCACCACCGTTCAAGCGAGCAAGAACGTCTGGGTGGTTGATTAGCTTGTCACGTACTTCTTTACCAACAACCATTGTGTTTGGCTTGAAGCCGCCTGAACCTAACTGTACAGTACGACGAGCAAGAGTAACAGCGTCAATGGGGTCTGAGTTAGTGTAGTCTGACCACTGGTCATTACCACTCAATGTGTTGTCAGTTCCCCACTGGCTGGCTACAAAGAAGTTGCTTGCGAACTGCTCTTCACGATGGATCATCAGACGCATCGCCAAGGTTTCAGCACCAGCGGAACGGATGTCCAACATTGCATCTTCGTTAGCCAAAGTTTGCTCATCGAAGTCCATACCTAGACCGTATACATCAGCGAAGTAGCTGCTTGTTGATAAAGTCATACCGATACGGTTTACTTCTGTGCGTGGAGCCAGTTTCTCTACGTCACCAGTACGGTTCATGTTCGCACGGTCGTAGATGTAGTATTTGTCAGATTGTTTTGAAACACCGACAGTTGGGAAAACCTTATCAGCGATAAAGTTCTCTTGTGATTGTGCATAAGCCAGCGTGAGGTTAGTCAGCGGCTGATCTACATGCACTGCGGATGGAGTCAGCAAGGGCATTATTTATTCCTTTCTATGCTGGATTAAGCTACGATGTTACCGCCTTGGATGAGTTCAATAGCCATGATCTGACCATCAACTGCTGCTTCCCAAAGCATAACCCATAACAACATCGCCAGAAGCTGCGGTAAGTGCGTTACCGTCTGCATCGGCTTGAACGGCTGCACCAGCGGCAATAGTTCCACCAGCTTCTACCATTACTTTACCTGAGATTGCTACAGTAGCAGCTTCCCCAGCAGCAGGGCTGTTCAATAGAACACCAATGCAATTTTCACCAGCAGAGTCTGCCAGATCTACCTGTCCATCACTCTCCAGAGTAACGAACTTGAATTGTGCTGCGGCGAGACTCTCACCAGCAACAAAAGACCGTGTATCACGGGACTGCATTACAGCCATATTTATTCTCCTTTATAGGATTTGTTGATAAGAGCTTTACCTTCATCGGTCTTAGCAACTGCGGCATAAGCTACAGCATATTGGCTCTTCTTGATTTTGTTTTCGTCCATATAAGACTTAACGAGGGCATCCAGCTTGTCCTGCGCTGTAGCGAAGTTGCCATCAGCATCAGACTTACCAAATTCTTCCATAGATTCTGCAAAGACTGCATCAGCACCCTTTAGAGCTTCCATGATTGTTTCATCTTCAGCAAAAGACTTAACTAAAGACTTAGCCACATCTAGGTTGAAGTTAGGTAGAGCTTCTTCTGCACGTTTAGTCAGTTCAGCATCTGCCTTAGCAACTTCAGCTTCTTCCAGAGCCTTAAGGATTGGCGCAGGGATGTCAGCTTTGTTGATTTGCTCACCGTCATACTCTACATACTCAGGTTCAGCTTTCTTCTCAATTACGTCAGCTTTGATGACATAACCATTCTCGATGAGAGACTTACGAAGACGCTCGTTCTCTTCCTTAAGAGCAACTTCAGAAGCCTTAAGAGTTTCGATTTCAAGCTCTTCAGCAGTTGCATCATCAGCTTTCTTCATGTCCATGTTGTACATCTTCATGGCTTCTTCTTCAGACATACCTTTATCCATGTATGGCTTCAGTTTGGCCTTCAGATCATCAGACATTTTTTCTGTTACTTCATGTTCCATAGGTTCTCCATTGGAATTATCACGCTTGTACAAGGAGACCATTGCCTGTGCATTTGCTGGACGATCCACCAAAGACAATTCCTCCAGTTCAAGCTGTTTTAAAAGGTTAGGCACTATAGTCCTCCTTGATTGCACGACCCCCAATAGAGAAGGCCGCAAGTTCACCAGACTTAACCTTCGCCCAGACATTATCGTCATAGACTTTGAAAGCTACAATCCAGCCTTCACGGTCACTCTGGATGCCAAGGGATTCACCTATCTCTTTGGTTATAGGCATGGAGTGGATAACCGCCCCAATCTGATCCCCCATGTGCATCTGCTTACCGACACGAATATGCTCCATAAAGCCATTGACAGCCTTAACGAGTGTGTCAGGTTCGATTATGTCACCTTGACGGTCAACCACTGGCTCACCCTTCTCAGTAACAACTGAGGCCCATCCGTAGACTAGACGTTGTTCTTCGTCAGCCTTTAGGATTTGCCCTTCAATACTCTTTGTTAATTCGGACACTGATGTTCCACCTTCCCACATACGACAAGACCAGTAACCTGCTGTAGTCTTATCTTTCTTGGTATCGCAAGAATGGCGGGAGCGGAAATTAGCTCTGGCTTTAGGGTCATCTCGACGGATCTCCATATTAGGATCTCCAAAGGCAACTCGCTTTACCTTGTCACCATCTTGCACGAATACTTCAAACTTCTTGTTGCCACCTTGAATACGTCTTGGCTTGTTTAAAGTTACTTTCTCACCTTGGTACTCAGCCTTAGTGAACTCTTCCTTCATCACTTCCTGTACGATAGCTCTGAGGGCGTCTAAGCGGTTCACTGATGGCTCTTCTTGAGGGTCTTCAGCTACCTCATCACGGGAGTAATACGCTAGGTATTCTTCATGGCTACCACAAGGCATATATACAGCCTGTCCCATGCCATCTTCATGTACGTGGATCTTACCCTCACAACCCATGTCCATACTTCTAGCTCTAGCTTCCATCTCAGTAGAGAATACGTCATTAGCTAGTTTAGCTTTGGTTACTGACTTCTTACTGCTGGAAGGGTGACCTGATGGTAACAGATCTTTGTCGTGATTAGCCTTCTTAGCCCCCGTGACAATCTTAATAAGGAAGCTATTTACTCTAGCCATTGCCCATTGCTCAGGGCCAGTCACATTAGGTCGTACTGAAGCTGGGTTTGTACGGTAGGCACCTACACCTCTGTCATAGACTGCCTCAAGCATACGCATAGTTACCTTATGCTTAGACTTCTTGTTATGAGCTTCCATCTTGTTCTTTAGGGCTGTCTTTGGCATCTTATAACCTTAAGCTGTATTCTTGACTAGGACACCTTGGAAGGAAGCCCCTATTGCGTTATTAGTTGTGTTAGTTGAAACCCTGCACTCTAAGTCAGTCTTCTCGTAGAACTCTTGAGGATACTCAAACTTTGTAATTAACTGATTGCTCTGTAAGACATTAATAAGTCTTGTACGGAAGACATTACTTCCATAATCTCTGCTCCTAAAAGTACAAGTTGCAGTTTTATTTGCTTGAGATAAGCCAGCAGTAAAGTTAATATCATCAACGTATAATGTGTAACCAGCAGGTACTGTGTAAGCAGCTATCTGTGTCTGATTACCAAGATGTCAAATTGGCATAGATTGTAGTGTTTGGTACACCGCTTGTGGCACCAGAGAACCTACATAAATAATTCCACCAGAAGTGCCACCTGTTCCACAGAGAGTAACAAAAGCTCTATACACTCTTAGGTATGCGTTTTGAGTAGCTACTTGTGTCTGACCATTAAGAAGAACTGTCTCTTCTACCTCATCGTAGTTCTCATCTAAACCTTGGATAAGAATACTGTTAGCGCCTGTACCACCATTAGCATCATTTGCACTTGTGCTACTGACAAACATCGTAACTGCACTTGTAGGGTATGGGAAATCACCACCTTGCGACCAGACAGTCTCTTCATCACCATTTACATCTGGGTTGTACCCAAACTTGTATAGGGTTCTGTGACCTTTAGTGTGGCCCTTGGAGATTGCCAGATCTGTATGTTCGTATATACGTTTGGGCCAACCACCAAGCATTTTCTGTTCTACCTGTTCAAAGAGTGTATTAGGATCTGTTGCATCTTCTACGTCAGGTCTTCCAGTAAGTATGCCATCGGTTACTAGAGAGTAGTTCTGGCTTATTGCAGTTGAGTTTACTTCTGGTGTACCTGTAACGATAGAGGGAATAGAGAAACTCTCATCTTCTGTCATTGTAGCATCTGAGACTACGGGAGAACCTGTGACAAACCCTGATGCTGTTAGG
>UEXL01000407.1_pt1 | contig 14262 bp, 10 predicted proteins | sample 1796671 | NCBI WGS metagenome assembly UEXL01 (sample SAMEA4772471, study PRJEB27181) | metagenome
CTTACTGTTCCTTCTGTCGATGGGTGTGTGGTGAGTATTGGGAACTTGTTTTGGTATTTATTTCTTTCTAATATGTGACTCTCAACCATGTCAGAGATTTCTTTTGAATTTCTAGCCGAAACAGGAAACAATTGCGACACGAATTGGGAAACCGAATCGTCGATCCACTTAAAATAAGATGTGAATCTATCGAAATCCATGTCTGTTTCCACTTTGTCGAAGAACAAGGATCTTATAAAGTTTAATCTTTTATACTCGATTCTGTATCTGTCGGTAGCCTTTCCGATTAAATTACTAAATTCCTTAACAGAAGAAAACATGTTTAGCATTTCTTCCGAGACAACCTGGTACATGCTCTTTTCTAGGGAAAAGAAGCTATCACTAACATCATCGTCTTTTATTAGATATTTTTGATCGTCATTCTCTATTGTTATGTTGTTTGAAGTATAAGAGATCTCTGGTAGCTCTTTCTTGCTTGCGTATGCTTGTTCACTTTTAACAAGAGCAGTGTCTGATGCTGCGAAGCCAAAGCCTTGCCCTGCATGGTATGCTTTCGTTATCTTATCTGGGAAATCGTATGTAAAAGAAGTCGATCCACTAGAAAAGTCATCAACTGTAAAATTACCGCTAGAATCCGAACCAGTCACTGTGGCAAAATTCCAAATCAGTATTTTTGTATCAAAAGATGGAATTTGTCTGTTTTCATGCCCATTCCCGAACATCGTTGGTGTAGAAAATGAGTCTTTAAGTCCGTAGTTTGTAGGATCAAGGTTGTGCTGCTTTATCGTATCATTTGAAGCATACTCCAAATAAGAATTTAAAGATCCAACTTTTATATCTGATGAGTTAAGAGTCGATCCTGTAAAGTTGGTCTTGTGTGCTCCAACATAAAACCTTTTGGGGTTTGTTAAAAAACCAGAGCCACTGGCATATGTCAAACTTGCACTAACGTGGAATTCGTGGTCAACGGTACTAAAAGCATGGTTAACACCATAAAAGTCTATTGTGTAAGTTGGGTTAGAGGAAGTTACAACATTTCCTATAAAGGGGTATTTGTCTGGCTTTACTCTAACAGCTAAATTCCAAGATTGATTGTCGTAAATGTCCCTTATAAAGCTTGATGTCAAAAATAGCGAGCCGTCCCTGTTTGTTAGAACGAATTGGGCTTTTTTCGATTCTACTTTGTCTCTCACTAAGTAAACTTCGAAATTGGCGTATTCTGTTGTGTTCCAGGTGTAGTCTGCCGGATCGTTAGCAGCTTCATGAGCCCCAAAGATCGAAGATGATAAAAAATTAGTAGTAAAGTATCCAGCTTCGTGAGACTGCAACTTGTAAGGAACTATTATGTTCACCTCTGAACTGAAGGCTGAGTATATTTCACTCAAAGATGTTTTGGAGCCAGTTACAAATGTTTCAGAGTTGTTGGTCGACGCAGTTTGAAAAAACTGTGGCTCCAAAATTGTTCGCTGTATTAAAATTGATATAATTTTTATTTATTACGGTTTCTTTAAAGTTGTCATTAAAATAATGAGTTCCCTCGTCAGTGTACACGTTTAATTTTACTATTTCGTCATCAACACCAAAACACCTAAGCATGTTTCTAATTGAAGATTCGGTACCTTTTGATTTGTAGATGTATTCTAAATTGTTATAAATGTTTGTATAGATAAGGTTTTTTACTTCCTCGATCTCTCTTTCATACAATACTTTATTTGTGTCTCGTTTGTTGTAAGTCTCGAACAGACCTCGATTAACTAAAATGTTTGATGTAACAAGACCCTTCTCTTGCAAAAGGCGATCAGCAAAAGGCAATGGTTTGTATTCATCTTGGTAAAAAGTCTTCTCTTTCAATTTGGGTATGTGTGTAATTTGAGCATGAAGCGAATCAAAATAGCTAGCCATGATCTGGAATAGGTATTTTACATTTTTGTTGTCGTCTTCGTCTTCTTCTCTAATCCAGCCAGGGGATACGATTGTAGAGCATAGAAGTGTTCTGGCTATCCCACTCACTACCGCTTGCCTGTAAGTTCGTTAACAGTGTAGTGACATCCGGATGTGTGCTTCTTATGATTGGGTCAGTTGGCTCTGACGATACAATGCTGGAAGATACAAAAGCGGAACCCGTATTCCTTGAACCTGCGCTGTATCCTGTCCAGCTTCCGTTCGCTATTCGACCAGAATAGTCCAACACAACAGAATCGAAAGAAGAGTTTCCAACTACACCTTCATTAAACTTGTAGTATAGTCCCAGATTTATGTTTGCGTCGTCTGTATTTGTTCCCGCCGCCTACATGGGTATAAAAGTTATTGTAAACCTGCTCTGATGTTCTTTTGATGTTCCAAAATCTAAAATCATCGACACTGGCATCCAGCTTACCATAATATTTTAATTGTTCTTGAGTGTAAGTTCCGTTACTAGAAGATGGCGAGGCTTGTAAAGCTCCGATGTATCCGTTTACCAATCCACTTGCGGCAATGGTGCCTACTGATCCTAGAGTTTTCTTTTCATTCAGTGTTCCGTCAACATACAAACGAGAGACAACACCAGAGCCCCCAGAAACGAACGAGAAGGCATAATGCTTCCACGAAGAGAGAGAACCGGTAGTAACACTAGTCGTACCAATTGCTTGGTCAAAAAAGCCATTTGTGCCCGATTGAAGAGATAATCTAAATGTGTCTGTTCCTGCTTCTGACACGCCAGTGCCAGATAATTCTAAAGTAAATCTACCATAATCGGCAGATGATGAGTTTTCGCCGTTCCACAGGTCTAAAATTACTTCTTTTTTTGGTCTTTGCTACATCAAAGGAATCTTTCTTTAACCAGAATTCGACAGTAAAGCCCGTGTCGGTATTCACTTTAAAAGTCGTTGTTCGCCCGTTGTCGCTATCATAAACAACAGATTTGTCAAATGTTTTATGTAGAGGTTTTCCTGCCATTCCGGCGGATGCCGTGTGCAAGCCACCACGGGCATAAATGTATTCTGTGGATGTTGGTAGGCCATAGCCATCAGAAGTTATCGAACCGTTGAGAGAGCCCCAGCCGCCATTAGAAAAGTTGATGTATCCAGTTGATTTGGGATAATGATTGTCGAATACCCACTTATCCAGATACGAAGAAGACAATTCAAATATAATTTTTTTCTTTTTCAGAGCCATCGTAAGGATATTCATTATAAACTCGTTCGATGGCTGAGGTATAGTATTCGTACGCAGAACCAAATTTGGCAAAATTAGAAGCACTATTAAAATTTATGTTAGGTATGAATGTCTGTTTCTTTTCATCACTTTTGATGATAAATTCGCTAGATTCTACCCTGCTGCTGCCGGAGGTTGCATTTTTCAAAAGATGCTTGCTTTTTATTAAATAAATTTTTAATGCTCATTATTATATCCTGGTAAAGCTGTAAGTCGTTCCGTTCGAACCATTAGACTCTCCCGAGTTAGTGGACACTTCGTTGTTGACTTGAGGATTACCATCAATCTTAAACTTAAATAAATATGGCTGTTCTCTGTATGATGCCACTGAATCTTCGTAAAAAGAGTATTTAATTCCATACGAATACCCAGACTCAAACAAGCCCATGTCTATATCAAAATAATTACCGACATTATCATATGACAATAAGGTGTGATTTTCAGAGCCAGTTCCGAATGGAATAACAATCCTGTGATCTGATAGGCGCACGATTTGGTATGATGCACTTTCTATTAGTAATGTTTCTGGGGTGGATTGTGCTTTATTATAAATGTTTGGACTCCAGTTCTTGTTTCTGACATATAACCTAAGCCTTTCTGTCTCATCTGTGGAGTATGAACTCTTAAGATTTGGCATAGAGACAACATATTTACTATCCGGATTGTTATTATAGAACGAGTGTGATTCCGGTGTTATCGCAGACCCAGTATGTATTTGTGAGCCGCTCAGTGTCCACACATCAACAAGATAAGGATAGGTAGAGGTTACCGTACTACTAGTTGCTGAGAACACTGCTTTGTAGACTCCCTCTGATACACGAGAAGCACTAAGATAGTTTACTTCTGTGTTGCTAGAGTTCCTAAAATATTGTGCGGTTCCCCTCTGGAACAGATGCAGAAGAATAATATAAGTTTAACACTGGTACTTGTGTCGAAACTCCGCCCAAGTCTCTGAGTCTGCCTCGAATGTAATTGTACATAAACAAACTATTCAAGTTATCTCCAGCGGGTGCTATCGAACTGCTAAAGAAAAAATTGCCTCTGTTGTCTCTCCTTGCTGAGTCCCACCTAGCTTCGATAGCTGGCCTGTCAAAGAAGAATTCAGAAGAACGTGCGAAAAACTTTTTAGTATAATAAGATTTGTTAGTACCAGCCAAGTTTGTGGAACTCGTTGCTTCGTAACTAGCACTTAATTTAATCACAAAGCCGTTGTTGGTTTTCGACCCAAGGACATTGCCGTCACTGTTGACCCACTGTTCAACCAAGGTTGTAACATCAATCTCTAAATTTTCATTTCCTATTTCGAATCTCTCTGTGTGAATGAGGAGCTTGCATCGGTATACCAATTTCCACCCTCAGTAGTCCAAGAAGTAGAGCCTGCTCTTTTAACCCAGTTTGACCCTATGTTATCATAGGTTAAATCAGAATAATTTTCCATGTCCAGTCCGCGACCCTCTTCCCATGTTTCAGAAGCGGCAGCAACAGTCAAGTAATAATCCCTTGGTAGAGTTCTAGAGTGCTCTGCATTGTAAAGCTTAAGAATAAAAGAGACACTACCGGATGCAGGAATTGTACCTGCTGTACGGTCTGATGATATAGTAGAAACCGGGAATTGGATTAGTGTTCTTGCTAGTTCAGAAGAAGCGGAGCTTTGTTGGGCATAAACGGAAAACACCTCAAGGATGTCTGATTGTCCCATGTTTGATCCAGTGCCTCTTGTTTCGAGATTCTCTTCAAAAGCATTTGTTATTGTGTTGTCTGCGTCAGCAAAATATCTTTTTATAGCCATTATTTAACTGTTCCTTTAATATCAAGTTTTGGGTATTTCAACTCCATAATCACATTTTTTGGTGTTTTTAAATAGGTTCCATCTTTTGACAATATCTTGTCGAAATTTAAAGAATTAGAACTATAAACACCACCAGCCCTATTGTGTAAGGTAATTTTTTTAACATCTACAACCCCGACTACTTTGTTCAAGATGTCGTACAGAGAGGTTAAATAAACTGCCTCGCCGATGTAGGGAACATCTTCTAAGTATTCTGTTAGCGCTAATTGGCACGCAAACAATACAGAATCTGGGTCGTAATTTCTATCGTACATTACACTAAAGTTTATTGAATAATTTATAATGAATGTGTCTCTTATTTCTACTTTATCGTTGATTGGTATGTATCGAGACATCCAATTTTTAATATTGTTTTTAACAACACTTGGGGTTACTGTGAGCTTCTTGTTGTTGTCTTCTGATACTGTGTAGATTGCTATTCTTCTGTTTGTTGAAGATGGGTCATTAACTATGTTAGCTCTCTTCACTGCCCCGAACTTTGGCGGCATTTGGTAAACTATAGATTCATAATCTTGTTTAGTTACGGCTCGGTTTTGCGTTGCATAATAGGATTTTGCTCTGACTTTTAATTCTTCGTTTGTTAAGTCGCTGTTGTATCCTGTGATCGGATCTTCGTTAGAAACCTCCAGCGAACTCTTTAGTGAACTTACTTCGCTTGTGGACAGGACAGTTGGATCTTCAAAGAGAAACTCAGCAAACTGGACACTTGAAACGGATAGTGCTGGTGCATTGATTGTATTTGGGTTGTTCGTTCGATAAACTACCTTCAATTTTGTGTTGTATGGAGAAATTCCGAATTTATTAGTAGACAACAACTTAGAAGGATCAAAAGAATTATTTGATATTTGTTTTTTTCCGTGCATTTTTAATGCTATTTTAGATGGATCTACAACCCCTGTTGAGTCTTCGTCCTCTGAGCCATAGCCAAATTGGATGTATGTGCCAGAATCGTCTTGTTCTACAACGAATCTCCTTGAGGCCACGAATGGCTTCAAGATAGACCTAACACCATCGCTAAAAGCATCCTTGTTTGTTGTTTCCAAGAAGACAACTTCTTGTGCTAAGTTATCGACCTCGTGATATTTGTTACCAGACGAGTCTACAACAGAAAAAATTTCAGTAATGTTGGTGTCTCCGACTCTAATTTTTTTGAACTTCTCAAAAGAAGAATCATTTAAGTTTATGTCTGCTACTTGGTATATGCCGGAATGCACCTGGCCGTATGCCTTTACAGCAAAATATGTTGTGCGACCTGTTGCAGAATCAAAGCGAGCGGCAACAAACTCGTTTTTAGAGTCGTTAAAGATGACATCTTCAGTTAAAGTGTAATTTCCACCAGTTGTGCTACTAAACGAGGCTCCACGTCTAATTATTGGCAAATAAGTTAAGTCTGGGGCGGTGCCATCTGAGTTTGCTGGGCAAAGAACAAAAAAGAGCTACCACTCCATGAGATGCCGGTGTTCCATAAAAATTATACCCTAAAGACCTCGCATGCTTTCTAATGTTGTCAAATTCTATAGAAGTGTCCAAAAAGGACTCATTAACGCCATAGTCTACGTAATAAGATAAGACATCTCCGACATATGCTACAGAATCCAGTATCATTGTGCCAAAAGACGGAGTTGTGAAGTCTTTATAGTTGTCTGGGTAGTATCTTTTAGCATGATCAATTAAGTCGCTTTTAATCGAATCGAAGTCCCTGCTAGTGTATTTAATATTTATATTCTTCTTTTTTGGCATTCAAAGGCCTCCAATGGTCAAAATAAATAGGACGAAAAACTAAATTTTAGTTAAATCAATCGAAGTCTCGAACGTCTCAACAGACTGAGATTCTGAAATCCTATAGGCTAGTCTTATATTCAAACCGTTCATGTCGGGTGTAAACACAATTTGAGATTTAATTAATTTTATATATGGCATGTATTCTCGTATCTGTGAATGGATGTTTAATTTTAACTTTTGTATGACGGAGGGTGTAGGGTTTTCAAAAATTATCTTTCTCAAACATACTCCAAAGTCAGGCTCACTTAGTATCTCGCCTGGGCATGTCAACAAAGTGCTTTTTATGTTGTACTTCACTGTTTCAGAGAAGTTAGTTTCTGCTTTATACCCCACATCATCAACAGATGTCTCCAGTGGAATTTTTACTGACCAATTTTTATCTGACATTTCTTACTCCTAATTAAAATTTAAATAACTTACGATACTTGTTCCACCCATAATCGCCGAATTTATCGAACGGGTTAGAAAAGCTTCTTTTGAATTTAGAAAACCACGGAACATCATCCGCTAGTGGACTGTGTTCAAGCGTTTCTTGCATCTTTTCATCCTTAGACTGTTTTTGACATTGTGTTTCGACTACCCTCGTCGTCTTCTTGGTCAAAATCTTTTCTTATATAGGAAGATAAAAATAACTTTTTCAATTCTTTGTGCGAATCGTTAAAGACTTTTCCAACGTTATTCGCATTAATTTGTGATTCGTCTGATTCCTCTCTTTCGGATGGGTCTAAACCCAAAGCTGCTAAGAAATTCATGTATGAATAAATCGACATGATTGATGGCACTTTCTTTACATTTAAAATTTTATCAAATATCAATTTATAACTTTCAGTGTTCAGTAGGTTGTCCACCAGGCATTTCATGTCTTGATCAAATCTGTCGTCTGGCAAATTGATATAGTGCGATAGTGAAAGATCCTGTAGATCATGTTCGTATGAACATATGGGGTAAATGTTTTCACTACCATTAAGTTGTAGCGTGGGCACTAGACCTTCAACAATTTCTATTACCTTTTCAAACTCATCCCCGCCTATCCCAGCGATTGCGAGGGCAGCACCAAGTGTTGGTATGGCCACCGTTAGCAAAGCCATCGCTTCGTCAGAGTTTTCTTTTGCAAGTTCGAAAGCTTGGCCGACGACCTCCGGAAGGACAGTGACTTCTGCTGGCTTCATAATAAAAGACTTGTTCTGCTTCGCTGCAAGAAGACTTGTCGGTGTTTTCGAGACGTCAATTGAGCCCTCTGGTGGAACATAACACAACCTAACACCGTATTTTATGCCTACAGACCCAACAAGGACTTCTTCTCCCTCTTCATTCTGCGGTTGGGCTATTATAGCATCTCCAAAGTATTCTGATACCGGCTTTGAAGTGTCTACTTCTCTCTGTTTGCTTTTTAAGAATTCCATAAATTTTTGTGGATTTACGACCCCTTTCAGCAGGTCACTTCTTTGTGATAGTGGACTATCAGGCTTGTCTATAACTCTAACATATTTTTCAAGGAACAGCGTTCCGTTTTCATTAACGAATTCGTAGTCTTCATTTGAAAAGCCCTGCCCATCGAGAGGGTTCTTTGCCTCTGGGTTGTGCACGCAACTTACAATGTTACTGTATGACTCTTCTTGAATCCCGATTTTAGGGCTGTGTGGAAAGATGCCGGAGGCACCAATAAAGTATTTATGTATATCTTCTATGTGTGGGTTTGTCTGGTCTTCCATTGTTTGCCTGTATTCTTGTATTTGCTCTCTAACAAGGAACTTTAGTATTTCTACACAGTGGCCTTCGACAGAATTAACTGTGAATATCTTGCTAGCAAAAGAGGCTTCATTGTGCTTTAATCTAGAAAAGTCAAACTGAAATGTGTTATTAACAACAAATCCGTACAATTCTTCGTCATCAACCTGTGCGGTAGGGGGTCTGATAACTGCATCTTGAAATTGTGACTTTGATAAATTAAAGTTCTTCCAATACTCTTGGCCATGACCAAGGATCAAAGAACCCCTAACGACTTGGTTACCATATTTCTTTTTAATAATTTCAATCGTCTCTTGTTCATTTAGTTTATCTAGTGTCTTTCTTGCTGCTTCGGTCTCTTTTGATAAGTCTGTTCCTAGCCCAATAGGTGAATCGCGAACATCTTGGTACCTTCTCATGGCACTTTCAACACCAGCTTTTTTTGCTCTAATAACACCTAATTCGGTGTCATCAGCAATGTTCCACCTTGTCTCTCGCTTTAACAATTCTAGTGCGTTACCATCATCAACAAAGTGATTTTGCTGAGATGCTAAAATTGTCAACAAGCTTCTGTGTGATGTTTTTAAGCTATCACTTATTGTGTCTGGGCTTGTTTCTACTGCTCTTTTGTAATTTCTATCAAAAATTTGCACTGCTTGTTCCAGGAACAGGAGCCAGTACACATACCCGCTATAAACCGAAGGTAGAAAATCGTTCTGCTCTGTCATCTTTACCTTCATTGAATTGGCAATAAATTCAGAAACAATATCATCAAAATTGTTGTCCATGTCAAATTTAACGTTACTGAGAACTGGCATCGCCCTAATAAAGAAATCAGCCAAATGCACTCTGATTGTCGCTATGATGGAACCCTCTATGGCAGAAAAATCAACTGGAGATGCAATTTTGTCAAATGGTATCTCTTGTATTTCTTCTGGTGGGAGTTGTAATCTTGGGTCTGGTTCCATTCCACGGACTTTGTCCATTCTTGCCACAATTGTCGGGATGTTTATAAAGTTCTCTGCATCTCCCTTGTCAACAGATGACGGCATAATAATTTTAGCAAATTTCTTCCATCCTACCTGCTCCTGGGGCTTAATATAGTATTTTGGACTTAAATAGGAACCGCCAAAACTGGATGGATCTAGGAACACGACTCTTGGATTGTTAGTCTGGCTTCTTCCTAAGACAGCATCGTCTTCTTCAAAATTGTATTCGCTTCCGTCTGGCGAGACGTATGTGAGATCTGCTTTGGTTATTTTCTGCTCTACGGCTGAATAAACAAACCCATCCGAAGGACTGCCGTCCTTTGTAATAACTTCTTTTGAAAGCTTATCGAATAAGATGTTATTCATTCCGCTTAAAAACTTCTCTCCAGCGTTACTATTGATCGCGCCTGGTGCAACCCCACTCCAAGACCTTTTTAAATATTCATTAAGAATCGCCGTCTTCATGTTCTTTGGGTTAGTCGAGGGCAAAAATTGCTTGTCGTAATCGGTTAGGGCAGGCTTATTGGTCTTAAACCGGACTGACTCTAAAGGGCTTGACGCTACTATCCTGCTATCAAGGCTATTTGGCTTGTCGCTATAACGAACAGCAGAAGTGAAAATGTTATCATCTTCTAAGCCATTGCTGTATGTTAACATAACTTGCTCATTCTTGTATTCAAATTTAGATCTTCGGATGTAATCAAACATTTGTTTGGAAACTGTAGGTGGATCATCGCCAGGATTAGGTAGAAAGAATTTTAAAATAGCGCTTTCATTGACTGCATTGTGATAATTTAGTGTAAAACCTCTTTTATCTGCCAGAATCAAACTCAAAATCCCAGGTGTGTCCCACAGTCTTTCAAAGAAATTCCACTCTATTGTATCGTCTATGAAAGCACTCCTGAGCCTATCAAACATAGAATTTGATGCCTGTTGCAGGGCTGTTTCAACGGGACTGTTCTTAAAGTTTATTAGAGAATTAGGATCTTCGCACTCTTCGTCTGGAAAAGCCTTCATGGCCTTGTCCAAACTATCTTTTAATGTATCAGACCCATTAGCAAACAAATCAAGCATATCATCTAAATCGTCCTTGATTCTATCATTCTGTTTATCAACAAAATCTTTTGCTATCTCTGGACTCAATCCGGAGTTCTCGAAAGCTGTCTGTCTTTCTCGGTTCCAATTTTCCAAGTCTTCTGGTGTTAAACAAATTGTTTCTTCTAGCGGAGTAACTCCCTCGTCTGGTGTCACTTCTTGCTGTATCGCCGCTGCTTGTTCTCTTGTTAGCATGTTGCCAATTTTTGTAAAAAACTCTTGGCACTTCTCCGGTGTATCGAGCGAACTGGCAAATTCTGGGACAGCATTTGGTAATGTTCTCGACATGTTGCCGAAGTAGGCCATGTCTTGTTCTTCTGTCGGAAGTGTTAAAGCTTTTACTACTTCTATTTTTGTTGAGGAAACAGAAATCGCCTTGACTAACGCATTGTACGGATCAGAATCTGGCCAAATTGTATCTTTAATTGCTCGTGTCGCAGACTCTTGCGATAATCCAGTTGCCTTTTCAGCCCTTTCATCGAAGTTGTATCTATCGTTCAAGTTCTCGATGGCGGCACCAACCACTGAAGTGTTTCCTGGCGACCCTACTGAAACTGGGATTGCTGCTGCTTTAAGGGCTTCTGCTGCTGTATTCTTGACTGAATCCGTAACCACTCCTGCGGCCTCGGTCAACCTGTGCACGAAGTTCTCACTTTCACTTATTCCAAGAGGGTCAGAACATATTGCATCAGTCAACATCTGCTTGAGATCTACTGGTTGGGTTAGGGCATCAGAACCTTTACCTACGGCACCAATCAGCGATTTGCAATCGAGGTCTAGAACTCCCGGTATTGCTATTTTAGGAATAATCAACCTCAATAGGCCGATCATTAGCTGTTTTATTGTAAGCTTCAATCCAGCAAAGAAGATTTTACCGAATTCCAGACGCCAATTAAAACCACTAAAGCTAAATGATGGATACGGTAGTGTAATTCTAGGCAAAGTAAATACCGGTGGCAACCCACAGGGATCAAAAGACAAAGAGTTAAGGAAACTACTGATAGTTGGAGTTATGAAATGGGTGGATGGGAAGTCAACCGAGGTTATAAAATTAGCGATTATGTCAGCACCAGGTAAATTTTGAAGTGCATTCATTATTTGTTGTAGTTCAGCATGCTTCATTATGGCACTTTCGTATATGTCCATGACTTCTTTTTTCGATTTTGGTCTGGTCCAGCAGCTATGTCTCCCTGGTCTATAGTACTTCTTGTTCGCCATCTATTAAATACACCCCGATAGACCCATTGTCTTCGTCAGAACCTCCATCAAAGTTAGAATCCCAAGGTGGGCAGCGTTACCCAGCAATTCAAGTTTCTTCTTCTACAGAAGAGCGTACAGCAGGTGGCAAGGCTAAAAGCATTATTTCTAAACCTTCAGCCGTTATACTCTTAAAGGCTTGCTTCGCTATGGCACTAAAGGAAGTTTCAAGGTCAAGATTCGACATGATACAGGTGCATGCCGTAAAACATATTTCAGTCCATTTGCAGATACTCAAATTCGACAACACTTCCCTTAGGGCATCTTCGCTCGACGAAATAGAAAAACTTTTTAACAATCGTTCTAAGCCGCCTGTCTTTATTCTTGGTTTATTTCTCTCTTTAGCCATTTTTCTAGATATTTCAGAAACGTCAATCCCTCTTTGATCTGGGTCTCTCGGTGTTGCGTTGATTTTAGCAGAAGTTGTCTTGTTGTTCTTGTTTAACTGAAATGCGAAGGCATCGGCAAAGTTTATTACTTGATCAAATATAAAATCATCCAAATTAGACAACTGCTCATTCAGGCACTTTAAGCCGGTGTCTCCCATAATTGTATTTTTGCTAACGATCTCTACTCTAGGGTAAGTAAACAACTCAACAAATTCTGTCCATGGTGGGCTTTTCCTACCGTTGAGTCGCAGATGTATAGTCTTGATGTTCGCCAGGTAACCCATCAGAGTGGGGTTTTTTAGCGACATTAGACCTGTTCCATGCTCCCATTCCCTTTAGCACCTTAAAGTCGCGAAATCGCTTCTTCGCCCTGATCTTTTTAACCTTATAAGTTTCATTGTTGGAGCTATACTCAAAAGTAAATTCCATCTCTTCAGCTTCTTTTAACGGGCTTGAAAAAAGACCGAAGTCGTAATTGTTCTTTTCAAGTAGAGTCTCTAATTCTCCTATCATGTTCTGTATTCTTTTTTGATAGAACTTTAAATAGAAAGGTTCTTTGGTCTTTGTATGGATGACTCTGCCACCTTCAAGTTGAAAGAAGATCGCTTGGAATTTACTATAAACATAAGTACTCGACTTTAGTTCCTTGAGATACTTAAATAAGTCTCTTGAGCCTATTCTTAGCACCTTTGTAGCAATTTGGTCAGGCTGAGGATTTACAACGGGCTTTTCCGGTATTCTGTCGAAGGCACTTGCTGGAATTGTTATCAAAACAGACATACTACTATCCGCAAAGCTGCTAAAATGATAGTCCATGGCATTACCATACTGTTCCAGTGGAATACCATCTATGTTGGTCACTTCTTCTTTGTTGTAGTGACTAACCAAATAATCGATGCCCGTCTTTACATACGTTTTCATCAGGTCACTAAAAGACATACCACTCTTCGATATTGTACTGTGAGTGTAGATGTCTCCAGATTCGTTTATTGAAACCGAGGTTGAATACTCACAAGTTTTTTTTTATTTAAGTAAGGCTGTCGCGTAGTCCACCATTTAGGCTGAACATAGCTTGGGTCTGGTGTGCATGTTGGGCAGAATTTTGGAACTTCTTGTTCTGGTTGATCGTCTGCACAATTATCTTTCTGGAGTGGTAAAATCTTTGATGTCATATGTTTCTCATGTTGTAAAGACAGTATTACTCAGTATACTATCGGCTCCCTTGACAATACCTGCATCTAATGCATTTATTGAGGAAATGTGATTTTGTAAATTGTCCATCATCGTATCCATGATTTGATTGATGTTTTTTAATATGTTAGTAGTGTAAGGCGGGGAGCCGGTTAAGGCAGCAAATGCCCCGTTAAGAGCCGCTAATTGCTCTGCAAAGTCTCCGACTGTAGCCACAAGACTTTGTATCTGGTCGTTCTGAAAAGGTTAAGTATTTTACAAGATTATTGCCCAAGACAACAGGGTGGACATTCGCGTAGTCCTCGCCTTCGCCACCAACGATAAGTTCTATCCTGCCGGGTGTTTCTATTGGTTTTCTGTTAGCCAGCCTTTCTCTTTTCGTGAATGCTTGACCTCCACCAGCATAGATTCTTACACTCTCTCTTCCTATGATCCTAGTATGATCAGCTTTTAATCCTATTGCCGACTTCTCCACGGAGTCTGTCTTTGTATTGTTCAGCCCAAAGTAACTATCAATACCTTTGCTTTTCTGCGTTATGTAAATCCTTGCCGCATCGGTTGAAAAGCTTGGCCCAATTGCATCTTTACTATTTAGTCGCTTTTCATAGCCCGAGCCCCTACCTACAACAAGATCTATCGAGGCACAGTTTGTTTCTCCAGCACCGCCACAACCTGAGGCTCTACTTTCTGGTCTATCTTTTCCTAAAACTATTGATGCACCAGACGAGTTTTTAAATTCTAGCTCACAACCTGCAAGGACGAAATTAGGCACATCCTCGTCCATCTT
>UEXL01000706.1_pt1 | contig 14254 bp, 15 predicted proteins | sample 1796671 | NCBI WGS metagenome assembly UEXL01 (sample SAMEA4772471, study PRJEB27181) | metagenome
TTTCAGGTCGGCGATCGACACCCGGGGTTTCCGCTCGTCGATCTCTTCCCATTTGCGCGCAACGATGTTCCGCAGAATGGTGGGGGTTTTTTCCAGTTGTCTTGTCATACGTCTGCTTACTCTGGTGCGTGAGCCGTTGGCCAGGGCCCTCCCGAAACACGCCTCTTGGGACGTCCCTGTGCGGCTCGGGCTCCGCCATCCATGGCTCCGCACGGTTTCGGGAGGGCCCTGGCCAACGGCTCCTCTACTTTGGAGTGGCCTTCAGGGCATTAAAAGCATTGAGAAAAATCAGCCAGTTCAGACATCTTGCCTGCGGCCAGTCCGGAGCCCATGGCATCTAGTGCCATGTCCACGCCTTCTTTCGCCGTCTTCGCCAGCCCGGCCACATAAATCGCCGCGCCAGCGTTCAGGGCAATCAGATCACGGGCCTTCTCAGCCATCTCATCGTGACCGCGGCCGAAGGCGGCACGGATCAGCTTCAGCGATTCCTCGGAAGAATCCACCGCCAGGCCGACCAGCGTCTGACTCTTGATGCCGAGATCCTCAGGCGTGATGTCGTACTCGGTGATCGTGCCGTCTTTCAGCTCCGCCACGTGGGTGGCGCTGGCCAGACTGATCTCGTCCAGACCGTCTTTGGAATGCACCACCATGATGTGCTCCGCGCCCAGCCGTTGCAGCACCTCCGCCATGGGCCGGCACAGCTCCCGGGTGAACACGCCGATCAACTGGCGTTTCACGCCGGCCGGATTGGTCATCGGGCCGAGGATATTGAAGATGGTGCGGCAGCCGAGCTCCTTGCGGGGGCCGATGGCGTGCTTCATAGCGCCATGATGGGCCGGGGCGAACATGAAACCGACACCGATCTGCTCCACGCAGCGGGCCACTTCTTCCGGCTTCATGTTGAGGTTGATGCCGGCTTTCTCGATCAGATCAGCGCTGCCGCTTTTCGAGGACACGCCGCGATTGCCGTGCTTGGCCACGAAGCCGCCGGCGGCCGCCACCACAAACGAAGCGGCGGAAGACACATTGAACAGATTGGCGCCGTCGCCGCCGGTACCGACGATGTCCACCAGCGGCTCGGCGTTGACGGTGACCCCGGTCGCCAGCTCGCGCATGACCTCAGTCGCGCCGGTGATTTCATCAATGGTTTCGCTTTTCAGGCGCAACCCCATCAGAAACGCGCCGATCTGGGCGTCCGTGGCCTCGCCGTTCATGACGATGCGCATCACGTCCTTCATTTCCTCCCGGGTCAGGTCCAGGTTGGACGCAATGCGGTTGAGAGCTTCTTTCATGTCCATTTGTGCGCCTCTTGGGTCGATCTGATTTTTGTGCTTCCTGCTAGCTTAGCAAGTTCCTGTCTGGTGTAGGACCTGTTGCTGTGCTGGCATTGTGACTTGGGTTTGCCCTCTGACTCAGGAGTATGGCCGATGGCAGGAAGAGCCGCTTCGCAAAAGCGCCTCAAGACATCCCTGTGCGGCTCGGGCTCCGCCATCCCTGGCTCCGCACGTTTTGCGAAGCGGCTCTTCCTGCCACCGACCCCGCAGTCCGGGTGAGGGCTTATCCAATGTTCAGCTCGTCCAGGCCTTTTCTGTTGTTCCAGCTTTGAGCGAAGAACACTCTGGACAGCCTGCCCGGGCTAAGAACCATTACCCCAAGGCCAAAAAACAAAACTAGCTCCGAAGAAAGTTCCGCAAAAGCTCATGCCCCTGCTCAGTCATGATGGATTCAGGATGAAACTGAACTCCCTCAATGGGCAACGTCTTGTGACGAACGCCCATGATTTCTTCCACCGAGCCGTCATCGTTGCGGGTCCAGGCGGTCACTTCCAGGCAGTCGGGCAGGGTGGCCTTGTCGATCACCAGGCTGTGGTAACGGGTGGCCTGCAGCGGGTTGCTGAGGCCGCGGAACACGCCGGTGTCCTCGTGGAACACCGGCGACACCTTGCCGTGCATCACCCGCCCGGCGCGGATGATGTCGCCGCCGTAGACCTGGCCGATGGCCTGGTGGCCCAGACAGATGCCCAGAATCGGCAGCTTGCCGGCGAAGTGGCGGATGGCGTCCATGGAAATGCCGGCTTCATTGGGCGTGCAGGGGCCGGGGGAAATCACCAGTCGTTCCGGCTTCAGGGCTTCGATTTCTGCCACGGTGATTTCATCGTTGCGGTATACCTGCACGTCCGCCCCCAGTTCTGCCAGATACTGCACCACGTTGTAGGTGAAGGAATCGTAGTTATCGATCATCAGCAACATAATCTTTTCCTCCGCCTCAGTGGTCGAAATCGTTGTAGGTCATGGCCACCGCACGGAAAATCGCGCGGCCCTTGTTCATGGTTTCCTTCCACTCGAGGCGGGGCACGGAATCGGCCACCACGCCGGCACCGGCCTGGATGTGCAGGGTGTTGTCCTTGATCACCGCGGTGCGGATGGCAATGGCGGTGTCCATGTTGCCGTTGAACGACAGATAGCCCACGGCGCCGCCGTACACCCCCCGCTTGACCGGTTCCAGCTCGTCGATGATTTCCATGGCGCGGATCTTGGGCGCGCCGCTCAGAGTGCCGGCGGGCAGGGTAACGCGCAGCACATCGAGGCAGCTGGTGTTGTCTTTCAGCCGGCCGGTGACGTTGGAGACAATGTGCATCACGTGGGAATAGCGCTCCACGATCATCTTGTCGGTCAGCTTCACGGTGCCGGTCTCGGAGACCCGGCCGGCGTCGTTGCGGCCCAGGTCGATCAGCATCAGGTGTTCGGCAATCTCTTTCGGGTCGGCCAGCAGTTCGGCTTCCAGTGCCTTGTCCTCGGCATCGGTGGCGCCGCGCTTGCGGGTGCCGGCGATGGGTCGCACGGTGACTTCCTCGTCTTCCACCCGCGCCAGGATTTCCGGCGACGAGCCCACGATGTGGAAGTCTTCCAGGTCGAGGAAGTACATGTACGGCGACGGGTTCAGCACCCGCAACGAGCGGTACAGGTTCAGTGGCGGTGCCTCGAACGGGATCGACATGCGCTGGGAGATGACGGTCTGCATCACGTCACCGTCGAGCACGTAGCCCTTGATCTTGTCCACCGCGGCTTCGAACCTGTCCTGGCTGAAGCCGGAAATGAAGTCGCTCTCGTCCACGGTTGTGCCGCGCAGGTGCTCCGGGGTGCGGGGGGGGCGTCGGCGGTTTGCCGGTGCAGGCGGTTTTCCAGCTCATCAAGGCGGGCCTGGGCCTGCTTAAAGGCGCCGTCCACGGCGGGATCGGCATGCACAATCAGATGCAGCTTGCCCCGCAGGTTATCGAACACCACGATCTCGTTGGACACCATCAGCAATATGTCCGGGGTGCCGATGCGGTCCGGTGGGCAGCTCTTGCGCAGGCGCTTCTCGATGTAGCGCACGGTGTCGTATCCGAAGTAACCAACCAGGCCGCCGTTGAAGCGGGGCAGCTCGTCGAGATCCGGGGCGTGAAAGCGTTTCTGGTAGGCCTCCACAAAGGCCAGCGGGTCGTCCACGTCCTCGGCCTCTACCAGCTCACCGCCGCGGCTGATCTCCACCCCGGTGATCAAACACCTTCAGCACCTCGTGACTGGGCAGGCCGATGATGGAATAACGGCCCCATTTCTCCCCGCCCTGCACGGACTCGAACAGGTAGGAGTATGGCCCACTGGCCAGTTTGAGGTAGGTGCTCAAGGGCGTGTCGAGGTCGGCCAGCACCTCGCGGTACACGGGGATGCGGTTAAAGCCGGCGCTGGCAAGCTCGGCGAATTGCTCGGGTGTCATGGTACGGTTTCCTGAAATCTGATCTGCGTTGTGGACGAAAGCCGTGGGCTCTCATCAGGTGCTGCGGTCTCGACGGACGCGGGTCCGTCAGCCGCCGGGCCTGCTCAGCCGGCGCGCCATCGCCACCATCGTGTTGCGCGGGTGGTCAGAATGCCTCGCGCTGTGATCAGATTCAGTCCCTGCACGGCAGGAATCTCCCGTAAAGAAAGGCTCAATGTCTGTTCCTTGTGAGATTACAAAAGCTCGGCCAGCGAATCAACAACCGCGTCGGCGCCGAGGGTATCCACGGCGGGGCCGTAGTTGTAGCCGTAACGAACCGCCACGCAGGGTATGCCGGCGGCCAGGGCCGCGTTGATGTCGGCCGCCGAGTCACCCACCATCACCGTGGTGCCCCGGGTTCCGCCCAGCGATTCCATGGCATGAAGCAGGGGTGCCGGGTCCCGGCTTCTTGACCGGCAGGGTATCACCACCCACGCTCAACTCGAACCAGTGATCCAGGCCCATCTGCTCCAGCAGTGGCGCCACGAACTGTGCCGGCTTGTTGGGTGACGACGCCCAGCCGGCAACCCTGACTCTTCAGGTGCGTAAGGCAGGCCTCGACACCGGCGTAGACTACCGAGTGCTGTCCGTTAAGGGAGCCGTAAGCGTGATAGAAGATCGCCAGGGCGTCCCTGAACAGGGCGTCGTCTTTCGGTCGCGCCGGCTCCCAGTCCACCTGCCCGGCCAGCGCCCGGCGTACCAGAACGCTGGCGCCATTGCCGACCCACTGCCTTACCCGGTCAATCCCGGCGGGAGTGCGGCCCAGGTGCTCCAGCATCTGGTCGATGGCCGCGGCCAGATCCGGTGCGCTGTCCACCAGGGTGCCATCAAGATCGAACAGGGCGACGCCGGGCCAGCGCGCACTGAACAGGCCCGCCAGACTCATTGGCTGATGACCTTGCGGGCCTGTTCCAGCTCGTCGCGCATGGCGTCGATGGTGGCCTTGTAGTCGTCGGTGTTGAAGATGGCGGAGCCGGCCACGAAGGTGTCGGCGCCGGCCTCGGAAATTTCGCGGATGTTGTCGGTTTTGACGCCGCCGTCGATTTCCAGGCGGATGTTGTAGTTGCTGGCGTCAATGCGCTTGCGCGCTTCCCGCAGCTTGTCGAGGGTGCCGGGGAATGAACTTCTGGCCGCCGAAGCCCGGGTTTACCGACATCAGCAGCACCATGTCGAGTTTGTCCATGACATGGTCCATGTAATGCAGCGGTGTGGCCGGGTTGAACACCAGGCCGGCCTGGCAACCACCTTCACGGATCAGTTGCAGCGAACGGTCGATGTGGTTGGACGCTTCCGGATGGAAGGTGATGTAGCTGGCACCGGCGTCGATGAACATGCGGATCAGGTCGTCCACCGGGGAGACCATCAGGTGCACATCGATGGGCGCGGTGACGCCGTGCTTGCGCAGCGCCTCACACACCATGGGCCCGATGGTGAGGTTGGGCACGTAGTGATTGTCCATGACATCAAAATGTACAACATCGGCGCCGGCAGCCAGCACGTTATCGACTTCCTCGCCCAGGCGGGCAAAGTCGGCGGACAGGATGGATGGTGCGATCAGGTACGGGTTCATGACGGCTCTCTCTGGTGAACGCTGTAATGCGTGCTCTGGTGCATTCTCGGATACAGTGTCAAATACGTTAAAAATGGTGTGCTGGGCGGCGTGGGCTGCACAAATCCGGTAGGCTGCAAGTGTAACAGTTTGGCGATGGTTTTTCGCATTGAAAGAGTGAGAGCCTGTGAGCAATTGGTGCAGAAAGACGTTAGGGATTCTGGTGTGGGTGACGGTGACCTGGGGCGCTGGCGGCGTGGTGCTGGCGCAGGACGAGCACACCGGGGAAGCGCCGCCGTCTGAGCGGCAGCGGGTCATGATCTCCTCCGGTCTGGGCTCGGCGGTGATTGCCGCCCAGCGTCCGGATGATGCGGTCTGGCTGGATCTGGAGGGCGATGATACAGCGCTGGCACTGTTCGAGCCCGAGCAGCGTCTGCCGGTCGAGGGCGCCCTGTTGATGCTGGCGGACGAAGGCCATTCGGCGGCGTCCGAACTGCTGGCGGGGCTGGGCCGGCGGCTCTCCTCCCGCGGCTGGGCTGTGATGACGCTGGGTCTGGAGGCACCGTCTTACGAACTTCAGCAGGCCTGGAGGATGGCCAATGCTGACCTGGCTGAGGCGTCGGCTGAGCAGGATGCCGCTGAGGGTGCGGAGTCCGTGATGATCGATGTGATGGATGACGGTGAGCCGGAGGATCTGGAGAGCCGTTACCGGGAGCGGGTGCAGGCAATGCTGGCGGCGGCGTCGGCGAACCTGGGGGAACGTGGGTACGATCGCGTGGTGCTGGTGGGTGTCGGTGCCGCGGCGATCCATCTGGCGCGCTATGCCCGTGAGGGCAATGCTGGCGAGCAGGTGTGGGTGACGCCGCGGTTCTATCCCCGCGATGAGCCCGGGCTGATCGACCTGCTGGCCGGGGCGGACTCCCTGGCGCTGCTTCATCTGTACGGTGCCCGTGAGGAAGCCGCACGCACAACCGCCCGAACGTGGGCGGTCCGGCTGAAGAAGGCCGGGATGGATGGCTATCGGGCACAGCCGGTTGCGATTCAGTCACCGGCCGGGGCCCGCGACGCGGATGCCCTGGCCGGACGCATCCGGTCATGGCTAACCTCAGAGTAGGCTTGCCCGGGGCGGTCTCAGGTGTGGTGGCGCTTGATCAGTTCCCACGCCTGCTGGTAGCGCAGCAGGCGGTCCTTGGCGCGGGCACGCTCCGCGGCGTTGAGGGTTTGCTGCGCCAGCTTGTCCGGATGCGATTCTGACACTTTCTTGCGGTAAGCCCGCTTGATCGCATCAAAGGATTCGCGTCGGGTTACCCCAAGCAGCTGGCAGGCCTGCTCGTAACTGCTGGGTGGCGGCCGGCTTTCCGGTTGGGTGATCCACACCTTGGAAAGCATAGCTTTCCAGTATGTCATCACTGACACGGATCGGCAGGCCGATCTGGTCGATGGCGTCCTCACAACGATAGCGCCGGGGCTTTGCGGGCCGGCCCTGGAGCTGGGCGGCGTGGCACAGGCAGATGGCGACGCGCAGGGCCGGAGACGGCCAGAGGTAGTGGGTCAGTTTCAGGCCCAGGGCCTTCAGGGTCGGCATGTTCTCGGTATTCTTGCCCTTCTGGAACCAGTGGATGGCCTTGCGGCGCTGGCGCATCGACAGCTTGAGGGCTTTCATCATGGCTTCGGCAAACCCGATGTCGGCCTCGGTCACCCGGCCTTCCGATTTGGCAATGTAACCCAGGAAGAAGAACAGGCTGCGGCGGCACCAGTGGGGCAGGCTGGTGCGCAGAATCAGTTCGTTGGCCTGGTGGCCGCAGGCGCTCAGTTCCTGCAGCAGGTCGGAAAACTCGGCCTCGATGCGGGCCGGCAATGTGGTGTCGCGGTTTCTGGTTGCCATCGGTTCAGCCCCGGCCTCCGCGCAACCACTGATCCAGTTGCTGCAAGCGCTGCGGTGTGCCGATGTCCATCCAGTGGCCGCGATGTTCCACGCCCCTGACCCGGTGGCGGGCCATGGCTGCGCGCAGGATGGGTGCCAGTTTGCCGTGGCCGGGCGGGTGGCCGTCGAACAGCCGGCGGTGTAGCAGGCTGATGCCACTGAAGGTCAGTTTGTGCGGGCCTTCGGCGGCGACCAGGCCGTCGTCGCCGAGGTGGAAGTCGCCCGTCGGGTTGTGATCGGGGTTGCGGGTCAGCACCAGCAGCGCGTCGGCCGCCTCCGGCGGTGTCAGCTCGGCCAGATCGAGATCGCACCAGACGTCACCGTTGATGACCAGAAACCAGTCATCCTGCGCGTCCGTCAACCGGGGCAGGGCCTTGAGAATGCCACCGGCGGTTTCCAGTGGCGTGCCTTCCGGGGAATACTCGATGTGCAGGCCATAGTCGGTGCCATCCCCGAGGGCCCGCTCGATCTGCTCGCCGAGCCAGGCATGGTTGATGACCACATGCGTGATGCCGGCCTGCCGCAGGCGCTCCAGGTGGTGAGCAATCAGGGGCTTGCCGCCGGCCTCCAGCAACGGTTTCGGCGTGGTGAGTGTGAGCGGGCGCATGCGCTCACCTTTGCCGGCAGCCAGAATCATCGCTTTCACGAGGCGTCGCGCCGGGTTGCCGGCCCGGGTGCCGGGCCGATCAGTCGCTCGATTTCCGGCATCACCGTGTCTGACAACCATTCGTGCAGGTGCCGCAGCGCACCCTGCCGGCCACTGGCTTCAATCAGGTAGCGAACCGTGCGGGGTATGTCCGCCAGGTAGCCGTCTTTGTCGTCGCGCAGGGACAGCCGCGCAAAGATGCCCGCCGCTTTCAGGTGGCGTTGCATGCCCATCAGCTCGAACCATTGCCGGAAGGTGTCGGGGTCGGCGTTGTGCAGGCCGGCTTCGGCGCTGATCTGCCGGTATTGCTCGACCCAGCGGCTGACGTCAGCGTCCGGCCAGTGGATGTAACAGTCTTTCAGCAGCGAGACCAGGTCGTAGGTCACCGGGCCACGCACCGCATCCTGGAAATCGATTACGCCGGGGCGATCTGTGGCGTCGCGGACCAACAGATTGCGTGAATGGTAATCCCGATGCACAGTCACTTCCGGTTGTGCCAGGGCGCTCTCGCGCAGATACGCGAACGCGGTGTCCAGCATGGCCTGCTCGCCGTTGGACAACGTCAGCCCCAGTTTTCTGGTCAACAGCCAGTCCGGAAACAGCGCCATTTCCCGATCCAGCAAGGTGGTGTCGTAGGGCGGTAACGGGTAGTCCGGTGTGTCATTGACCTGTTGGATGTGCAGCAGCTCCGTCAGAGCGCCGCGGTAGAGCGTCTCTGCGGACCGGGGCGACAGTTCGCCCAGCATCAGCCGATCACCGAAATCCTCCAGCAGCAAAAAACCCTGCGTCAGGTCATCGCCAATCACCTCCGGCACGGCCACGCCCTGATGGTGCCAGTGTCGGGCGATGGCGACGAAGGGGCGGCAGTCCTCATGGGCGGGTGGAGCGTCCATCACGATAAACGGCTTGTGCTCCGCGTTTGTAACCCGGAAATAACGCCGGAAGCTGGCGTCACCGGAGACCGCTGCGGGTTCGGCCTGTTCAAGGCCGGGAAACTGTCGGACCCACTGGGTCAGTGTCTGCAGGCGGGTATCCATGGAACGGCTGGCTATCCTGAGCGAGTGAATGTTGCGTGTGGGCTGATAGAACAGAAAGTTAGCAGATCCCCATGGAGAGGGTAAATCGGTTTCGCAGCAAACCGGGGTTTCCGGCAACCAGGTGCAGCATTTCGGTCAATAAGGTGCCGCGTTTTCGGTAATAAGGTACTGGGCTTCCGTTAACAAGGTACCGAGTTTCCGTTAACAAGGTAGAGGGTGCCGTGTAAACTAGGCCGCTGTTCAATTCTCCGAACCCGAAAGTCATTGCCACAGGAACCCGATCACCGTGCCAGCGCCATTAAGGAACCTGCAGTCACCGGCTAACCGGTTGTGGTGCCCACGGAGGCGGCCCCGGGTGTCCGGGTGGCGGACGGGTATTGTGGTCACCCTGTCACTGTTTTTGTGGCCCGCGTCTGTTGTGGTCGCGCAGGACGCGCCCACCGCCGCCGAGATGGACTGGCGGCCACGTTCGGAATTGCCGGAGTCGGTACGCAGCACCCTGCCGGCGTTCTGCGACGGTGGCTATCTGCCATCGGAGATGTCCATGCCGGTGGTCGATGAAGACAGCAGTGATGCCCTGTTCGGTGGCACGCCGGACGCCGATCAGCCGCTGGAAGCCAGTGGCCTGAGCGCCCGCTACGAGCTGGATTCGGAACTTTTTCCGCAGGGTGACGTGCGGATGCGCCAGGGCCGGTTCACGGTAACCGGTTCCGAGGCCCGCTACGATCAGGTGGGCGGCAGGGTGTCGGTTGACGGGCCACTGGTCAGTCGGGGCGAGGCCTTTCTGTTGACTGGTAAGCAGGCGGATTACGACGTGAACAGCGGGCGATTCGACGTCAACACCGCCACCTTCCTGCTGCATGACGCGGAGATGCGTGGCTCGGCCGGCCGGCTGTCGCGGATAGCCGAGGATCAGGTGCTGATCAGTGAAGGGTCACTCACCACCTGTGCGCCGGGTCAGAACGACTGGTCTATCGTGGCGTCGGACATTCATCTGGATCAGGGCGAGGGCTTTGGCACCGCCAGGCACGTCCGGTTGCAGGTCAAGGACGTGCCGGTGTTCTACTGGCCCTACGCCAGCTTCCCCATTGACGATCGCCGCAAGACCGGTTTTCTGTATCCCTCGTTCGGCACCTCCAATGCCGGCAGTGGTGCGTTTCTCTCGCTGCCCTACTATCTGAATCTGGCGCCCCACTACGATGCCACCCTGACGCCCCAGTACATTCACGGTCGCGGGTTGTTTAATGAAGCGGAAGGCCGCTATCTGAGCCGTTGGGGCGAGTCGGTATTGCAGCTCGGTTACATCAGCAACGATCTCGAGTACCAGAACGAATTCCCCGGGGAGGACGGTGAGCGCTGGGCGCTGGACTTCACCACCCGCGCCGGATTCGGTGGTGGCTGGACAGCCTACGGTGATTATTCGGTGGTCAGTGATAACGATTACCTCAGTGATCTGAACCAGACGCTGGAAATCGATCGGGCCACCCATTTGCAGCGTCGCGGCGGCACCCGTTATCAGGATTCTTCCCAGTATTTCGAGGCTTATCTGAACGGCTATCAGACCATCACCGACCGCATTGCGGAACGCAACCGGCCCTATGACCAGTTACCGGAGGTCATCTATGGCATGACCTCCGATCTGGGACCGGTGGAGGCCAATCTGGAAAGCCAGTACACCTATTTCTATCGCGACAACGCCGAGCTGGCCGGCCTTGACCGTGCCAACGGTCAGCGCCTGCGGGCTATCCCGGAAGTGGCGCTGCCAATGCGCGCGCTATGGGGCTTTGCCCGCCCGTCCGTGAGCCTGGATTACACTCGCTACGAACTTGAAGACTATGACCTGGGCAGCGCCGGGTTTGATCGCTCGGTGCCGGTGTTCGAGTGGGATTCCGGATTGTATTTCGACCGTCAGGCAACACTGTTCGACATCCCCTATAACCAGACGCTGGAACCGCGACTCTACTACGCCTGGGCCGATGCCGACGCCGATCAGGAAGACATTCCGGATTTCGATTCAGCGCTGCGGTCGTTCAGCTTTGATCAGCTGTTCCGCCGTAACCGCTTTACCGGAGGTGACCGGGTCGGCGATGCCAACCAGATGACGGTGGCCCTGACCAGCCGGTTCAACGACCTGCTCACCGGTGCCGAGCGCGCGCGCTTCAGCATTGGTCAGGTGCATTACTACGATGACCGCGAGGTGACCCTGATGGGGTTGGGCGCGGACGATCGCAGTGACTCGCCGCTGGCCGGCGAAGTGCTGTTGCGACCCCTGGAAAACCTCGAAATCCGCAGTTCCGGGCTGTGGGACCCGGACACCCAGCAAACCGAGGAAGGCCGCAGCCAGCTGATCTTCCACTCCGAGGATTACCGCTATCTGGCCACGCTCGGCCACACCTACAGCCGTAATGAGCTGGAACAGTCGGATATCGGGGCAGTTTTTCCTGTCACAGACCGTGTTAGTCTGATCGGACGCTGGGTATGGGATTCACAGCTGGATCGTACCGTCGGCTCACTGGCCGGCATCGAATACAATAACTGTTGCTGGAGCGTTCAGGTGGTTCATCAGAACGCCCTGACCGACGACCAGGAACTGGAAAGCCGTGTGCTGTTCCAGATCCAGCTCAAGGGGCTGGGCGGCAGTGGCGGTTCTTCGGACCGGATTTCCGAAGCCATTTACGGATTTGATGAGCGGGAACGTCGCCGTTTCGGTGGCGCTGCGAGCGGCTATGAGTGAGCTTGTGCGGCCAGCGTTCCGCAGAACGAATGTTGATCTATCAGAGGTGACTATGAAGGCGAACCTTCGCCAGTGTGCAAGAACATTCCTGGTCCTGATGGCCGTGATGATGGCCTCGGTGGTGCAGGCCGAGCGACAGCCGCTGGACCGGGTGGTGGCCATCGTGGATGACGATGTCATCCTGCAGACCGAACTGGAAAACCGGATTGGTACCATCGTGAGCCGGTTGCAGTCCCAGGGCACCGGCCTGCCTCCGCGGGAGGTTCTGGAAGAGCGCGTGCTCGAGCAGCTGATTACCGAATCCATCCAGCTGCAGATGGCCGATCGCGGTGGCATGCGCATCAGCGACAATGAGCTGAACGAGACCATGGCGGGCATCGCCCGGCGAAACAATCTGAGTCTCGCGCAGTTTGAGCAACAGCTGATGGCTGAGGGCGTCAGTTACCGTGAGGCCCGCGAGCAGATCCGTAACGAAATGCTGGCCAGCCGGGTGCAGCAGCGCCAGGTGGGCAATCGCGTGCGGGTCACCGACCGCGAGGTGGAGAACTACCTGCAATCGCTGTCGTCCCGGGAGCCGAGCAACGAAGAATACCGGTTGTCCTACATCTACGTTGAGGTGGCCAACCCCAACGACGACGCCGTGGTCGCCGCCGCCCGTGACAAGGCTGAAAGGCTGCGCTCTGACATTGCTGCCGGCCGCGATTTCCGCGAAGTGGCGGTGGCCGAATCCGATGCCGCGAATGCCCTGGAAGGGGGCGATATGGGATGGCGCAGCCGCAGCCAGCTGCCCTCGCTGCTGGAATCGGTGGTGCCGGATCTGGAACCCGGCGTACCGTCCGAGGTTCTGGGCAACAACAGCGGCTTTCACCTGGTGATGGTGCAAGACCGTCGCGGTGGCGACGGCGAACAGGTCATTGAGCAGTCCCGGGTTCGCCACATCCTCATTCGCGCGACCGAAACCGTATCGGACGCCGACGCTGAAGCCACCATCCGTGATCTGACCGCAGACATTCGCGACGGCGGTGATTTCGCCGCCATCGCCAAGGAATACTCGGATGATCCGGTCTCTGGTTCCGATGGCGGCAACCTCGGCTGGGTCAGCCCGGGCCAAATGGTGCCGGAATTTGAGCAGGCCATGCAGGAAGCCCGCGTGGGCGAACTGAAAGGCCCATTCCGCTCCCAGTTCGGCTGGCACATTCTGCAGGTGCAGGAGCGTCGCCAGAAAGACATCAGCGGCGAGGTGCGTGAATCCGAGGCGCGCCAGGCCATCTACCGTCGCAAGTTCGATACCGAGCTGCAGAACTGGTTGCGTGAGATCCGCGACGAGGCCTTTGTGGAGTTCAAGGGCGAATACGCGAACAACAACGAGGACGCCGGAACATCATGACCGATACGGTCACCCTGGCACTGACCGCCGGTGAGCCGGCGGGCATCGGCCCGGAGCTGTGCCTGCAGCTCGCGCTGGAGCCGCGAACAATCGGCATTGTGGTGGTCGCCAGCCAGGACCTGATGGCAGCCCGCGCCCGCCAGCTGGGCCTCGAGATTACGTTGGTGCCGTGGCAGCCCGGCGAACAGGTGGTCACGGCGCCCGGGCAGCTGTCGGTTTACAACGTGGACGGTGTGGTGAACACCGTTGCCGGTCAACTTGATGCCGGCAACAGCGCCTATGTGCTCGATACCCTGCGCATCGCCGCGCAGGGTTGCCTCGACGGGCTCTTTGACGGCATGGTCACCGCCCCGGTGCACAAGGGCGTGATCAACGACGCCGGCATCGCCTTCAGCGGCCACACCGAATTTCTTCAGGCGTTGTGTGGTGTCGAGCGTGTGGTGATGATGCTGGCCACCGAGGAACTGCGGGTGGCGCTGGTGACCACCCACCTGCCGCTCAAAGACGTGTCCGCAGCCATCACGCCCCAGCGGCTGATGCAGGTCACCCGCATACTCAACCAGGATCTGCAGACCTACTTCGGACTCGCGCATCCGCGCATACTGGTGGCCGGCCTCAACCCCCACGCCGGAGAGGGCGGGCATCTGGGGCGGGAAGAGCTGGAGGTGATCGAGCCGACCCTGGACGTGCTCCGGCGCGAGGGCATCACCCTGACCGGCCCGCTGCCAGCAGACACCCTGTTCACGCCTCACTGGCTGGACAACGCCGATGCCGTGCTCGCCATGTATCATGATCAGGGCTTGCCGGTACTGAAATTCCAGGGTTTCGGTCGCGCCGTGAACATTACCCTCGGGTTGCCGATTGTACGCACCTCGGTGGACCATGGTACTGCCCTGGATCTCGCCGGCACCGTTGAGGCGGACGCCGGCAGCCTGCATGCCGCCATTCGGGTGGGTGAGCAGATGGCCCGACACAAGAGAGAGTCAGAGTGAGCAACAAACCCGGCCACCAGGCCAGAAAACGCTTCGGTCAGAATTTTCTTCAGGACCCGGGCGTGATCGAGCGCATCGTTCGTGCGATCCATCCGAAAGCCGACGACACCATTGTGGAAATCGGTCCGGGCCTTGGTGCCATCACTGAAGAAATTCTCGCGGTCAACCCGGCACTGCAGGTGGTGGAACT
>UEXL01000496.1_pt1 | contig 14156 bp, 33 predicted proteins | sample 1796671 | NCBI WGS metagenome assembly UEXL01 (sample SAMEA4772471, study PRJEB27181) | metagenome
TACAGAAGAATTTACAGGAGAAACAACAACAGCACATTCTAAAACAATTGACTTTGATTAATTAATTGTTATATTGCTTTTAAATGAAAGGACTAAAAATGACTAAAGAGAAAAAGAAATATAAAAGAACTTATTGAAAAGAAGCTCCTAATTTAAATAACATATTAGAACCAGAAGACGTATCTGTATTTAAAGAAATGACAGAGGAACTTCGAGATACTTGGACTAAAAACAAATGTTTAGAACAGAAACAGAAATGTCATTTTCTGTATTAAATGATGCAAAGTATCCAACTAAAGCTGCAAAGTATTGGCAGTGTGTTAGAGAACAAAATGTATTTTTAGAAAACTTAATGTCTTTATCTTTGATTTTAGAAGAAATGAAGTTAAATTAAAGACTACAAGAAAAATTAGATAAAGAAGAAGATCCTATAAAAAGAAAGTACTACAAATTGATTTAGATGAAAAAGTTATGGTAAAGCTAACATGCAATTAGTTGCTAGAGATAGAATGAGAGAAATTAAATTATGGTCTAAATTTAAAAAACAATTTGATGATGGTTCGTTTGATACTAAAGATGTTAACACACCAATTAAATTCATATCATTTAACTATGAAAACAAAGCAGAGACTTTAACTCAAGGATCAAGTCAACCAGAAGTGTTTAATGTATTAGGTCAATTACAATCTATTGAAAGAATAAAGAAAGAAAATGGACAGATTGAACAACTAAAAAACCAGTACTGCAAGGACTTACATCAAAAGGATAAAAAGTTATTTTTAGTTGCAATGCCTAGGTCAGGTAATACCTTGTTTGCATCTATTATGAATCAAAATCCTGAGATAGCTGCTGCAAACTCTATTACATTAGAGATAATGAAAGATTTGTTTTGTTAAAACAAACAGATGTGTTTTAAATTTTCCAGATCATAAATCTTTAGATAATGTATTAGATTTGTGTTTGATACTTATTATAAAGATTGGCCACAACGTATAATTATTGATCGTGGACCTGTAATGACAGAGGTAATTTTGCATTAATGCAAAAACATTTTAAACGTCCTTTTAAATGCATTGTATTACTTAGAGATTTAATGGATGTATTAGCAAGTTATATGCAATGGTACACAGAAAACAGTGCTTTTCCTAATAGATATAATTTAAAAACGATGAAGAAAAATTATCTATAATAATGAATAAAAAAGGTGCTGTTGCTAAAGATTTAGAAGCAATTAAAAGCTTATGCAATTCTGATATTTGTCATTTTGTAAAATATGATGATTTGGTTACAAATCAGAACAAGAGTTTAGAAAATATATAAATTTTTAGATGAACCTTATTACCACATTATTTTGACAAACTTGCAACAGTAAATGTAATGGTATAGAGTATGATGATAAATAGTTGGAAACAATATGCATAAAATTAAAACAGAAGTAAAGAAAGAATATAATCCTTATATAGAAAAATACCACAACGTATAAAAGAAAAATATGGACACATCAGATTTTAATTTTATATTTTTAGGACAATCTGTATTAAAATATCAAGTACCACTTGATGTATACGCAACTATAAATAATATATACGAAAACGTATCATGAATTATACCCTGCTAATAAACAATTGTTGGTAAGATAGAAAAGAACATTCTTTGTTTTTGATGGTGAACCTAATAATAAAATGCAACCATAATCATTTACCAATAATGTTATGCAATGGTTTTGGAAAATTTAAACATTATTTAGATGGAATAAAATAACAGAATATAATATGCATTTAAATTCTTGTTGGGTTAATGAAATGAAAGAACATGAATACAATCCAATACATGTTCATCAAGGAACTTTATATACAGGTTTATCATCTGTTATGATTTTAAAATTACCACAACAAACAGGTGTAGAATATTCTGCACAAGATAAACCTATGAATGGTAAATTACAAATATTAGGTAATTCATCTGGTCAATTTTGTAATACAGATTATTCACCTGATATTAAGAAAGAGACTTTTATATTTTCCATATGATATGAGACATTCAGTTAATCCTTTTAATGGACCAGGATTAAGAAGAACATTATCTTTTAATTGTGATGTAGATTATGACCCAATAAAAAATAGGACAGCCTCATGATTATAACAGAACCTAAATGGAAAAGTTGGATAGTTGAAACAACTACACCTTTATTTACACCAGATCAATGTCAAAAAATTATTGATGCAGGAGAAGACAAAAACCACAACAAGCATCAGTTGGTATGGGTAAACCACAGGTGGTGTTGATACTAAAAAAAGAACAACAACTATATCTTGGATACCTTTTAAAGAAATGGAACCAATGTATAATGATATTAATAATTTTATACAAAAAGCAAATGAAAATCATTTTGGATTTGGTGATATACAAATAACAGAACAAGCACAGTTTACAGAATATCCTGAAGGAGGTTTTTATGATTGGCATATGGATACAGATGTTAATATGCAACACGAACCACCAGTTAGAAAAATATCTATGACTTTATTGTTGTCTCCTGAAAATCAATTTGAAGGTGGAGATTTAGAACTTATGGCTCCAGGTAAAAAGCAGAACCTTAAACAAGGTCATGCAATAATATTTGCTTCATTTTTAAACCATAGAGTTGCACCTGTAACTAAAGGTGTTAGACAATCACTTGTTATGTGGTTTGGTGGAGAACCTTTTAAATGATTATTGAAAAATTTTTTCCAACAATTGTATATGGTAAAGATGTACAATTAGATAATAAACAATTAGCTATAATTAAATTGGTCTAATCAAGATAAAGGTGTTCAAAAACAAATTATAAAGGTTGGCATTCAACAACAGACATGGCAACTAAACCAGAGTATCAATTATTAATTACAGAATTATTGAGAATGCAACAAGAAATATATAAACATGAACATTTAGATAGACATGCTAGATTAGGTAATATGTGGGCTAATATAAATCCACCAGGAGGTATGAACCAACCACACATACACCCTAATGCTTTATTTAGTGGAGTATATTATGTTAAATCAAATCCTAAAGCAGGTCGACTTAAAATATATGATCCAAGACCAGGTGCACAAATTAATATGCCTACAAGAAAACCAGGTAATCCTGGTACCAAGATTTATGGAGAGATGCAAATATTGAACCAATTCAGGTAGAATTATAATGTTTCCTGCATGGTTATGGCATTCAGTTGAACCTAATAAATCAAATGACATAAGAATATCAGTAAGTTTTAATTTTATACAAGATGGCTTTTAATAAATATCAAATAATAAAAAGTGCAGTTAACTACGAGTTAGCTAATTTTATATAATTATTTTTACTTAAACGTGATGCAGTTAAATATATGTATGACAACAACATACTTTACGATATAGGTTTAGGTACATGGACAGATGAACAAATTCCAAACACTTATTCACATTATGCAGATCATGTAATGGAGACTTTATTAATGAAAGTATTACCAGTAATGCAACAGAAACAGGTCTTGAATTAATACCAACATATTCTTATGCTAGAATATATAAACAAGGAGATATATTACAAAACATAAAGATAGACCTAGTTGTGAGATATCTACAACTATACATTTAGGTGGTGATCCTTGGTCTATATTTGTAGAAGGCACAGAAGTCTTGCTTGATGTAGGAGATATGTTAGTATATAGTGGTTGCGAATTAGAACATTGGAGAGAACCTCTTGAAGGTAATACTTGCGCTCAAGTATTTCTTCATTATAACCATGTAAATGGTCCTTTTGCTGAAAAAAATAGGTTTGACAAAAGGCCGATGTTAGGTATTCCACCATTAAGGAATATGTAATACAATGAGGTTATATGTTACAAAAAGTAAAATTTGCACCAGGATTTAATAAACAAGTCACATCAACCGGTGGCGAAGTCAATGGGTTAATGGTGATAATGTTAGATTTAGATATGGTACACCTGAAAAAATAGGTGGTTGGGCACAATTAGGTTCTGTTGATATTACAGGACGTAACACTGCTATTCATCATTTTGTAAATACATCAGGTATTAAGTATGCAGCACTAGGTACAAATAGAATTTTATACGCTTATTCTGGTGGTATTTTTATGACATACATCCAATTAAATCTACAACAACTTTAACATCAGCTTTTTCTACAACTAATGGATCAGCAACTGTTACAATAACTTTTCATCAGCACACAATATAAATAAAGGTGATATTATTTTATTAGATAATTTTACATCTATTACTAATTCTAATTTTAATCTGGTGATTTTACGACAAAAATTTATGGTAACAAGTATACCAACAACTACTTTAACATTACTATGGCATCTAACGAATCAGGATCAGGTGCATCACATCTGGTGGTATTAGAGTTAAACATTATTATCCAGTTGGACCAGCAGTTGAAGTTGCAACAGGTTGGGGACTTGGATCATGGGGTGGTCACAACAAGGACAATTTACATCAACACTATCATCAGGAATAAATGCATCAGTTACATCATTAACTATGGCTAGTTCATCTTCTTTTCCATCATCAGGAACAGTATTAATAGGAATGAATTAATTACTTACACAGGAAATAGTGGTGGTACATTATCAGGATTAACAAGAGGAGCAATGGTACAACAGCAGCATACATTCATCAGGTGCAACAGTAACAGATGCATCAAACTTTTTGCATGGAATGCTGCAGCATCAGGAGACATTGTAACAGCACCTGGTTTATGGTCATTAGATAATTTTGGTAATAAACTTATTGCAACTATTAATGGTGGTGAAAGTTTTGAATGGGATTCAAATCCAACAGGAGCTAACAATACTAGAGCAACAATTATATCAGGTGCACCAACAGCATCTGCATTTAGTTTAGTATCTACACCAGATAGACACTTAATATTTTTTGGAACAGAAACAACTATTGGAACAAATCTACACAAGATCCAATGTTTATAAGATTTTCGTCTCAAGAAGATATTAATACTTACACCATCAGCAACTAACACTGCAGGTACACAAAGACTTGCAGATGGATCTAAAATTGTTGGAGCAATAAGAGGTAGAGATGCAATTTACGTTTGGACTGATACTGCATTATTTATTATGAGATTTGTAGGAAGTCCATTTACATTCTCATTCCAACAAGTTGGTACTAACTGTGGATTGATAGGACAAAATGCATGCGTTGAAGTTGATGGTGCTGCTTATTGGATGTCAGAAAATGGTTTCTTTAGATATACTGGTAAACTAGAATCATTACCATGTTTAGTTGAAGATCACGTTTACGATGATATTAATACAATTCCAAAACAACACATCAACGCAGGACTTAATAACTTGTTTGGTGAGGTTATGTGGTTTTATCCTAACTCTGGTTCAGGCACAGTTAATAGAGTTGTAACTTATAATTATCTAGATTCAAGTAGCGAGCGACCGGTATGGACTGTTGGTACATTAGCTAGAACCGCGTGGCAAGATTCTGCTGTATTTGGTAAACCGCATGCAACAGAATATGATGAAGATGGTACAACTGCTACAACAGATACTAATTATATTTTTGGTAATACGGATGGTACATCAACATATTTTGAACATGAAACAGGGTTAAACCAAGTTAAAGAAGGTTCTACAACTGGAATTACAGCATCGATTGAATCTGGAGATTTTGACATTGGCCAACAAGGACTTGCTGGTGATGGTGAGTTTATGATGAAAATAAGAAGAGTCATACCTGACTTTTTATCACAAACAGGAGATGCTAGAATAACATTAAATTTAAGAGATTTTCCAAATGACACTGCAGCTAGTTCAACACTTGGTCCCTTTACAGTGACAAGTGGTACACAAAAGATTGATACACGAGCTAGAGCTAGATCGATATCATTAAAGATTGATAACACAAGCACAAGTCAGTTTTGGAAAGTTGGTACATTTAGAATAGACTATCAACCAGACGGGAGAAGATAATGGCTAGAATAATTCAATCACTAACACAACCCAATAAAGAATACGATCAACAAGTACAACAATCATTTGTTAGAGATGTTGATAGTATTGTACAAAAATTAAACACAACTTTTCAACAAGATTTAAAAGACGAAGCAGAAGCGGAGGCATATTTCTTTGGCTAATTCATTTGTAAATAAAAAAGTAGATTTAACTACAACAAGTGCTACAACATTATATACAGTGCCTGATGCAACAACTGCTATTATAAAATCAATTATAGTATCAGAAGACTCTGGAAATGCAGATACTATAACAGTTACTATTACAGATACAGCAGATGCTGTATTTAGTCTTTTTAAGACTAAAGCTATATCTGCTAATGCAACAACAGAATTACTTACAGCTCCTTTAGTATTACAACAAAATGAGGTACTAAAAGTGACTGCGGCAACAGCCAATAGACTACATGTGGTTCTCTCAGCTTTAGAATCTAAGCCAAGAGAAGTTATAACATAGTCTTGATTTACTTGTGAAAAACAGATAATAATATAAACTCAGGTAGAATCCCTGCTATAACTAACGGATAAAAATTTATGATATCAAGAGCGCATATGCGTAGACAATTACGAGCTAACGGTGGGATTACAAACCTAAGACAAGGTTATGGCCTTGGTGACTTTGTTAGAAAACTTATACCTAATGAACTAGCAGATCTTGCATCTAAAGCTGCACCTTTTGTTGCGCCATTCAATCCACTCGCTGCTGATATTATGAGAGGTGTGGGTAGATACGATAAAAGAGGAAGTTTAAAAGATGCACTTAAACAAGGTGTGTTAACTTATGCAGGTGGTACAAGGTGCTAGAATTTAGGTGGTGCTCCACTTCAAAAAGGGTTTGATCCTAGAACAGGTTCAGGAATAAAAGACGGAAAATTTTTTAGTGATTTTAGAGGACCAGATAGTCCTTTAAAAAGTTTAATACCTGAAAAAACAACATCAACAAAAGCTAAAAATAGAACATTTAAACAAATATTAGGTGATGAACATTAAGATCTATGGCAAAAGCTGGAGAAGTTTATGGTGGATTTAAACCCAGTAGTTAAAGGACAACTTATAACAGGTGGTGGAACATTTATTGCAACATTAGTTAGTGAAGCATTAAAAGATGAACCTGAACAACAACCAGGTGAAACAATGGAAGAATACAATGCTAGAAGAAAACAAAAAGTTTCAAGTTACTTAAGAACATATTTAAGTAACACAAGACCAACAGCTTCACCAAAACAAATAGATGATTTAGTTGAAAGATACACTTCAGAATATAATCAAGGTGGTAGAGTTGGTTTAGCAATGGGTGGAGATCCTTTACCAGAAGATCCAACTAAACCTATAAATCCTTTTGGCCCTAAACCAACAGGACCTGTGTTACCTAATAAAATGGCAGACGCAAGAAGTCAGTTGTTAATGAAACGTATTGAAGAACTTATGGACGAAGGATTAGATTATGGTGCAGCAAGAGCACAAGCTGAAAGAGAAATGTCTAGTAAAAATATGGGTGGCCTTATGAGATTAAATTATATGATAGGCGGCGAAGCTAAACAACTAGAAGCAGGCGCACCACCAATTATGTATTCTGGTAATATGGACCCGAATCAAAAACAGGTTTACCATCAATACCAGGACCAATACAAATGGCAGAAGATGGACCAGAGTTTGATATGAGAGAGAATGGTGGATTTCAACCATTAGGTAGACAAGAAGGTAAAGATGATGTACCAGCTATGTTAGCCAAGAATGAATTCGTAATGACAGCAGACGCGGTTCGAGCAGCGGGCGGCGGGAGTATAGAAAAGGAGCACAGAAAATGTACGACACAATGAAAAAATTAGAGAGTAGAGTATCATAATGGCAATAACAGAACAAGAATATTACCACCAGAATATATTGAAGCATTAGGTAAAACGTATGCAGCTGATCTTACAAGACAAGCAGGTATACCTAGTATTACTACAGCACAAGCTCAACAACCTGGTGAAACTGCAGAACAGTTTGCACAAAGACAATCAGAAGCACAACAGTTTGGAATTAGAAAAGCTGGTATGGCTGATCTTGCTCCACAAGTTGCAGCACAAGATGCATTACAAACAGCAGCATATACACAAGCAACAGATCCAACAACAGGTCTTGGTGCTTATCAACCATTTTAACAAAAGCAGGAACTGCAGCAGATGCAGCAACAGCTTTAACTGGTCCAATGACTACAGCTCAAACAACAGCTTACATGTCACCTTACCAACAACAAGTTATAGATGCATCACTTGCAGACTATGATGCACAAGCAGCTAAATCTAGATTAGGTTTAGGATCTGCAGCAGTACTTGGTGGTGCTTTTGGTAGTGGTCGTCAAGGTGTTGCAGAAGCAGAGTTTGATGCATTAAGCAATAGAGGTAGATCAGGACTACAAGCTAATTTATTACAACAAGGTTTTCAACAAGCACAACAAGCTAGACAACAAGATTTAGCAAATCAAATGGGACTTGCTAACTTACAATCAGGTCTTGGTGGTCAAGCTCAAGGTTTTGCACAATCACAAATAGCAGGTCTTGGTACATTAGGTTCAGCACAACAAGCACAATCACAAGCAGTGCTTGATGCTCAAAGACAGTTTGCACAAATGGCAGTTCAAGAACCAATAATAGATTAAATCTATTAGGTTCAGGTGTAACAGGTTTAATGGGTGGCACAGCAGGCACAACAACACAATAGGTGAAGCACCAGACGCACCACAATCAAGTCCGTTAGCAACAGCACTAGGTGCAGGTTTAACAGGAGCTGATATTTATGGTAGAATATTTGGAAGAAAAGCATAATGGCTAGAATATTAAAAAGACCAATGTTTAATAGAGGTGGTTCTACTAATAATGGAATCATGACTGGGCTTGTAGATAGAACAGGTTATGCTAATGGTCCTACACAAGCTGAAATTTATGCAAAAGAATATGAAGATATGCTTTCAAAAATTGATCCACCGAGAGCTAAATTACCATTAGGTCAAATTGGTTTAAATTTAATATCAGGTCAATATGCAGGTGATGGTTTATTAAGAAATATTGCAGGTTCTGCAAAGATCCTTATGCTTCATTTGTTAAACAAGATGATGCATTACGAAATCTTGGATATCAAAAAAGAATGACCGCTGCTAAAATGGGTATATCTAGAGCAGAAGCAGAAAGCTAGCAAAGTAAAATGCAAAAGAAAACAGGTTACAGCTCAAACTCAGTAGAACAAAAAAGAGCTGTATTAAATCTTTTGAAAAACCAGACATTAATCAAAAATATCCTAGAGCAACAGCAGAATATGATAAATATATTTTCAAAATTTAAGAACAAAACTAAACAAACAGAACAATTGATAGCTGTAAATCATATTTTGTTCAGGATCCACAAAAAAATGATTATGGTTCAATCAGACCAGGAGCATTTTATTATGATCCTAGAATAAGATCTTTTGTTCAAAGAATGCCAGCTTTTGTTGACGATGAAGGCGCTCTTTAGAGACGATAAGAATACATTTAAAATAAAAAATTTGAAAAGATAAATTAAAATGGCTGAAATGGCTGAATTGACCATTTGAAATAAACATTTCTTCTCCATCAGATCCACTTAAAATAACGCAGAAGATGATCACGAAGTATCACAGATAGAAGCAGGACTTAATGGTATAGCATCAGGTATACTAAAATACCTGAAGGTTTTGTATCTCTTGGTGCAGAACTTATGGATGCATTTGAATGACAACCAATGCTGCAGCTAAAGTAGAACAAGTTTGATACATAAATCCATTTGAAGAAATAGCAGAGCAACGAGCAGCAGGTAAAATATTGAAGCTTAGTATCTATTGGTGTACCTGCAGCAGCAGGTGCAAAGATAGCAAGTTGCAACTAAAGCATTGAAAGCTAGAAAAGCCGGAACATATGTAAATTTAAAAGGTAAGAATGTTCGAAAAGGAATGGACAAAGTATACAAATTAAATGATGCAGCAAGATATCAACGTTTTGGTGCAGCAGTATTAGGAGGAGCTGCAGGCGAAACGCTTGTTGCTGACAATGAACAGATTGGAACAATTGGAGATGCTTTATCTTTGGTCCAACACAATTAGAAGTAGATATCAGTAGATTTTGATGATGAATTACCAGAAGATTCACAAAAAGATGCGGTAAGAAAATTAATGAACCGTGTAAAATTTGGTGCAGATTCTGTAATGTATTTTCCATTTATATTTGGTGGAGTAAAAGCTGTAGGTAAAGTTGCAACGTATGGAAAAGAACTTGCATTAAGCTCATCTAAAATAAATAAAAGTATAGATAAGTTGCTTCTGCAGTTAGACCTACATCTGATAAACCAACAGCTATGTTTTTAGCTAAAATCTTGAGGCAGCTGGTAAATCAGCAGATACTAATTTTGCAATAGAACAAGTTAAAAGAATAGATAAAGAAGTTGGTAAAATGTTTCCAAGTGTTAAAAGTTTTTTTAATGGAAGTGGTAAAGCAAACGCAATTAAAAAAGAAGAATTTTATAAAGATTTAAAAGAACTTATGTTTGAAGGTAATTTATCAGATAAACTTGGTAACACTACAACCTATAAAAAAATAAAAAAACAAATGACTGATGGAGGTTTAAATTCAAAATCTCAGGTAATTTTTGATAGTGTATATAATTCAAGACAAAATTTGTTAATTTATTAGAGACTATTCAAGAAGGAAGCACAGCTAAAGCAACATTACCAAAAGAAATGCAAAATACTGCAGGTCTTATGGGTGATAGAATGAAACTTATGTTAGGTAGTACATATTAAATTTTTCAAAACCCAGTAGTTGATAACTTATCTTCATTTAAACAGTAAAGAAAAAGTCAAAGAAATATTAAAACGTCACGCTTTAAAAATGGTAGAGAACTTACAGAAGATCAATTAGATTATAGAATTAATGAAATATTAACAAACGTTACAAAATTTACTAAAGGCACACAATTACCTTCTTTAAAATGACAGACGTTACTATTGGTGCAAAGACACCAGATGTAAGAAGAAACTTTCAAAGAATACTTACAAAAGAAACAGGTAAAGGTAAATTAAAAACAACTACAACTCAAGTTATGGACCCTGGTAGTAAAGCGTTTAGAGAATTGTTAGGTGAAGTAGATGATGCAAGGCAATCTATTTTTAATGGTATTGGTTTATTATCTAGTCTTGCAAAAAGAAGTGAGCTTAATTGATGGCATATTTTAAAAAATGATGCTATTGCAAATAAAACAACACAATTATTTTACACAGATAAAAACGATGCTATTAAACAATTAGGAGCAGGTGGTTTAAATAAAATTGTTGAATTAGATGATTATTTAAAACCTATGTTTAAAGATGGTGTGTTACTTAATCGTTTAAAAGGATTACAACAGAGAAATAGCAGAAGCATTTGATCCAGTAAATAGAATAAGTGATTTTTTTGTAGGACCAGAAAAAACAGGTTTTACTAAGTTTATGTCTGCAGCATATAAAAATTTATTTCTTACACCTAAAGCAGGTGCACAAGTTGCAAAAACAGTATTATCACCAACAACTCACATGAGAAACTTTTTAAGTGCTACAGGATTTTCTTTAGCTAATGGAACATTATTTGTTAATCCTAAATTGTTTGCAGAAGCTGCAGCTACTGCAGCAAAAACAGTTCAGTTTGGAGTTCGTTCTCCAAAAGCTATGGAAGAATATAGAGAAATGTTAGAACTAGGTGTGGTTAATTCAAACACTAAAATGGGTGATTATTTAAGTTTGTTAAAAGATATTGGTGCAGTAGAGATGGATCAAATTATGCAGATGGTATGTTTAAAAATATGGTTAGACGTTTAGCAAGATTAACAGAACCTGCACAACAATTATATACACTTGAAGATGATGTATTTAAAATTTATAATTTTAAAGTTGAAAAAGCAAGATTAGGTAATGCCTATACAAAAGCTGGTATTAAAAAAACAGAACAAGAATTAAAAGAAGAAGCAGCTGATATTGTTAGAAACACTGTACCAAACTATGCATATGTTTCTGATGTTGTTAAAGGTCTTAGATCTACTCCGTTTGGTAACTTTGCATCGTTTCCAAGTGCAATTATGAATAGTGCGGTAGGTATTAAAAAAAGAATGTTTACAGAAATGAGACATTCTAAGCCAACTAAAGGTAGTAATTTATTACCTATGGTATTTGAAGTAGGTAAAGGCATGGTTAAAAATGATAATCCGTTGTACGGAATAGGTGCAAAACGAATGCTTGGTGCAGCTTCTGCATTTGGTACATTAGGTGTAGGTGTAGGTGCAGGATATCAAGCAATATTTGGCACAACAGATAGACAAGCAGAAGCATTAGAAAGATGGGTAGCTCCTTTTGAACAAAACGATAAAAAATTAATTATAAAAGATGTAGATGAAAATGGTAAAGCTACATATTATTACACAAACTGGAGCCAAAATAATGCTTATGATTTTTTAGAAGCTCCATTTAGAACACTAGCAACAAAAGTTCAACAAGGTATAGAAACAGAAGAACAACTATCTTTAGGTTTTGCTAAAGGAATATCAGATGCATTTAAAAATTTTACAGAACCATTTGCTTCAGAATCAATAGCACCAGAAGCAATAATTGATATTATAATTAGAGATGGTGTAACAGATACAGGTAGAAAACTGTACACAGATGCAACTCCAATTGATGACAAAGTAAGAATTGCTATGAAACACATATTAAATACACAAATACCTTTATCTAAATCACAATTATCTAGAATTTATTATGCAGCAAAAGGTATACCAGATCCAAGAGGACAAGAATATGATCTAGAAAAGAATTACCAGGTTTTATGGGTTGGAGACAAATTAAAATTGATCCTATAAGAGGATTAAGTTTTAAAATTACAAATCTTAATGTTCAAAAAAGAAATGCTACTAGAGAATTTACTGGTGGTGACTCTAGACTTTTATCTGGTGGTGTAAATACACCAGAAGAATAGCTAGACAATTTTTTATTGCAAACAGAGCTTTTTTAATGCACAACAAAGTATGCACTTAGATTTAAAAGCAGCAAATGAATTTGAAGTAGAAGATGAAGAATTAGCACAAGTATTTGATGAAAGGGTATTCCATCAAATGTAACAGGTCCTTTGTTTGAAGGATTATTTAGACCTTATGTTCCTTCAGAAAATATTGTAGGTAAATTTTATCAAATAGATGCAAAAATAATACTCAATGCTATGGAACAAGCATTACCTATTATAACAGAAATGATAGAAGCTTTTCAAAATGCACCTTTAGATAAACAATTTAAATTTAAATTACAGGATTTTGGTATAGATATGCCAGACAATACCAGATAGAAATTTCACCAAATAGCTTTGATCCTTTTCTCAATCAGCTTTACCACCAACACCAGACGTAAACCCAGAAATGATACAGCCAGCAGTGCAACAGGCATCATTAACACAGACAGGATTAACACCTACAGAACAAGCATTGCTAAGTCCTGAAGAACAAGCTATAAGATTAAGACAAAGGGAATGGCATAATGTCTAGTGAAGATTTTAAATCGTTTATAGTAACAAATCCAGATTTAGTTGATGAAGGTATTGATATATCTGGTTTAAGAACAAACACAGATGCTAGTATACTAGGTAATATTCCAGACTATGGAGGAATACAATACGAAGCATACAACCCTAATAGATTATCTGATCTTATGAGATTGTATAGTGGAGGTTTACCAATGTTAGATACCTCAAGCTGCAACGCCAGTTGTAGACATTAGTGGACACGCAGCGGTGTAAGATCTAGCGACGAGTGACGTGGGTACAGGTGAAACAGGTATGGGAGATTTAGATGGACTTACGCAATCAGGGACTTTTGCTGGTCAGCCTACTTTTACAACAACACCTGGAACAACTGTGGATAATATAACCGGAGATATTACAAATGCAGATGGAACTTACGCTGGAAACATAGTAGACGAAGTTGCATTAACAGGAGCTGCACCAAGTGGTATAACAGGAGATCCAATAGATGTAGGAATACCTGATAATGAGAGTGGTTTTGTAGATCCACTAGGAACAATGAGCGGAGCACCAGTAGTTGGCGACTTTAGTGAACCAAC
>UEXL01001350.1_pt1 | contig 14120 bp, 23 predicted proteins | sample 1796671 | NCBI WGS metagenome assembly UEXL01 (sample SAMEA4772471, study PRJEB27181) | metagenome
ATAATTTTTAATAGCTTTAGATCCGTCTATGTTTTCTTCTAATTCTGCTTTACTTTTCCGCATTTATTGAATATTATCATTTGCTGTACGTTCTGCAACCCTCTTCCTTTAAAACAATCTGACATTGCAGGTTGTATTCTATGTTCTTTATCTCCTGCTAAAACATAAAAGAGCTACTACACTACTGATGACTTTCCATTTGCTCTTACCTTATCTTTTAATTCTTCAATATCATCTAATGCTTTTTCTAATTGTGTTTTAAGAAATTCTATATTGACTTTGTTTGTCATATTCATTTCTTGAGTTTTTCCATTTCTCTACGGTTGTACAAATCTTCAATAAAAATGTTGCTCCTGGTCCGTGGGCACTTGTTCAGATTTTTAAGTAAATCATTTTCAAACAACTCACGTGATGTCTCTAACGATACTAACCTTGCAGTCAGCTCTGTATATGCGAACACCCCATTGCAACTAGAATTATAAGGCTAGCTACCGTTTCATCGGCATCTGTACTGCAGCTTCTCCAGATATGTTATTGGTTTATTACTCATCTTGGTCCTATAAACTTGTCACCCATAAGTTTGATGTCAGGATTTTCTTTTTTATAATCATCTTTAATTGAATCCCAATAACTTCCTTCAGGTTTAATAATTTTATCATCAGGAATTATTATACCAGAACATTTAGAAACTAACAATTTGAAGTTAGGATTGTTGCTTAAAGTGGGGTTTTTATTGACTTTTCCACACATTTTCATCAATTCTAGCTGTTTTAGCTCCATATTTTCTTGTTGAACAGCTTTAAATTCATCAGTGCAGGCTGAACCTAAATAGTGTCTCCAAGTTAAACGTAAGGACCTATCATCAGAAGGGCTATTATAATTATTGTCAGGATTATTGTGTCTATACCTAGACTCCGAGTCTCTTTGTTCGATTGATAAGCTAAGATCACCAGTGCTACAAGTATTAGTACCGTTATTGAGATACTCATTTCTACTGTGTGCAGGTTTTATAAAACATAACAACACAAATAAAACAATTAATGCACCTGTAAAATAATAATTCATCCTGGCTATCTCCATAGGTCACCTTAATAATTTATTTCTCTGTTAAGATCTTTGATATCATAACTGTGTTCTCTAACTTGATCAGCTAGTTGTCTATATAAATTTTCTGCCATCTGCCATGTAGCTTCAGCAGAAGATAGTCTTGTATTAATATCTGTAATATTTTTCTAATACACCTATCTCTTTCAAGATTAGTAAGTCTTAATTCGTTTTGATTAATAGTGTCAGTAAGATTTACAATGTAACGAACACCAGTAAATGTTCCGACTAGACTGAAGCTACAACCGGTACCATTACTATATTTTTAATAAATCTACTAAATTCATTTCAAAATTCCAATTTTAGTTATTCTTCTATCAACACAATTGCACAACACATTCATTACAATCTGTCCTGTCTAATCATATCTTACACATCTTTGTACATATTACATACAAATCATTTTTCTCCTCAATATCATAAAACATTTTATCAGAATCTTCTGTTATCCAATCAGATCCTTCACAGTCCCAGTACGTAGTTTGTACACTATAGTCAGGCCAATCATTATCTGTTGTATAACTATTCACATGCCAAATGATTCTGTTGTTTGGCTGCGCTGCATAATTACCATTTTTCAATGCCATTATGTGTGCACACTTGTGCTCTTGCGGAATTTCAGAATGTTCCGTGTTTAGTATATTAGTCTCTGGATGCGCCCAGTCAACTGTAAATAAATATTGGCCTGGATAAATTTTTATCTTTACCAAATATTTACCGTCTATACCAGCCAACCAATCAAAACAATGGACACTAGGATAATAACTAAAGCAGTTCCACAGTTCGAGTTGATCCACTCGCATATCAGGCACGTCTTTTTCTTTCAAATTCTTTTTGAAAGAAGGCTGAAATAGGTAGCCTATAAAAGACCGCACCATTTGGTAGCATGCAATGAAATAAGATTGCGCGACCTGAAATAGAGCTAAGACCAAAGATAACACAGTCACTAGACTGTCCTTTATTTTTTTTAAGATCATAAAGATATTCCTTCCTTATTTTACAATAAATCGGCGGTATATTAGCATTTAAATAAGCCATAGTACATTATTTTATTTCTCCCCAATTAGGGCCAGATTCATAATCTACTTTATTGGGTACCTTCAAGTCAACTGCATTTTCCATAATATCTTTTATTTTTTTAGCTTGACTCTCTGATTCAATAGAGAAATCTAATTCATCATGAATTTGTATATGACCTATCAAACCTTCCTTATATAAATTAACCATAGCTCTTTTAGTCATATCAGCTGCACTACCTTGAATTAATTTATTTAATGCTTTGTATGTAAAGGCTCTACGTGTTGAATTATTATACCAATAGTTTCTTTTAGGATTACCTTTAGTATCTTTTAAAATGTTTCCATCTCTATCTTTTAAATGTGGACCCATTTCTTTTAGTTCTAACATAGTGTCGTGATCTTCTGCTGGAACAAATGTACCCCAATCAGAACCTCTAAGTATTGGTTCATACTTAGGAAATCTACAACGTCTACCTAGTAAAGTTTTTATTTGTCCTTTTGATTGTGCTGCAGACATAACTTGATTCATTAGTTGTTTAACAAATGGAACCTTACCATGATAAGTATTAAATAATTCATCTGCTTTATCTTTTGAAACATTTAATTCGTTTTGAAGTTTTGCTTTACCCATACCATAAAACAAACCTAAGTTAATTGTCTTAGCTTCTTTTCTATCTATCTCTGCCATGTCAGCTACGATTTGATGAAAATCTGTTTTAGGATCATCTTGATAAGCTTCTGATATTGGAGTCGCTGAATCTAGACCAAATCTTAATGCATAGTGTGCAACTAAACGTGGTTCTTGTTGTGAGTAGTCAAACGTACCCCACTTACAACCTTCTTCAGGTATAAACAAACTTCTAATTAATGGTCCTGTATCTGGATCACGTGCCGGAATCTGTTGTAGATTAGGATTTGCATATGAGAATCTTCCTGTAACTGTTCCTCCATCATCAGATCTAATTTGATTAATATCTGCATGTATTCTACCTAAATGTGAATGATTTAAAATAGTATCAATAAAGTTGTACTGACCTTGTTTATTTTTCTAGCTTCTGCTATCATACGAACTACAGGATGACTATGAGTAGAAATAAAATTTTTAGTAAATGAAGGAGAGTCAGTCTTTTCAGTTCGGCTATAAGGTAGCTTCAGTTTTTCAAAAACTTCTGCAATCGATCTTGCAGCCCATATCTGAGTGTCTATTCCTGTTTCTATTTTTATTTGTTGTAATAGGTTTTGTTCTTTTATTGCCATTACTTTTTTTAATTGATTGGCTTTCTCTATATCTACCCGAACACCTAGGTGGCGCATATCAACTAAACAAGGAAAAAGATCAGTCTCAAGATTAAATATATCTTGAAGATCATCTTCAATAATAATTTTTAAGTGGTGCCATAACAATAAAGTTAGTTCAGCATCTTTTTCTGCATATCCACCTACTTCACTTGCAGGTAGTTTCCACATTTCTGCTTTAGGATCTAAACCTCTTTCTTTAGCTGCTTTAGTTAGTAAAGCTTCATTCTTACCTTGTTTTAAATAAACCCAAGACAAAGAGTTTAATGAATATTGAAATCTATTTTCATCTATTATAGATGCTGCAATCATAGTATCTATAATTAAACCATTGATTTTAATACCTAAATTTCTAATCCAACATACATCATACATTGCATTGTGAAATATTTTTGTAGCAGGTGATTCACATACATCTGTAAACCAATCTAAAACTTTTTTACGATCCATGTTTGGACCTTCACCATGTGCAATAGGAAAGTATGCTTTATAACCATCTACAGCTACAGCTATACCTACAACTTCACCACTACCTGTAATGGCCCCTGAACCCAGTTTCTTTAATTCTGGATCTCTTGTCTCTAAGTCAATTGCAATTTCTTCTGCTTTTCTTAAATCAGGAAACTCTGTAGGTGTACCCATTCTGTAGTTGGCATTAACATTATTTTTACCTTTGTATCTTTCAACTTTTTAATTTCTAATTCACAATAATGAATTATTTTCTCTAAATCTTGTATGCCATTTTTATTCATGTAACGACAAACATATTTTATAACGTTTCCTTGAAAAAAAGAAAGATCGTTCTTAGAAATAAATTCATAGGGTTGAATATGAAAGTCTTTATAGTGACTCCTCCTATTTGCTTATCTTGTGGAAAAGCTTTATCAAACATATCTTTATTACTCATTTTAATTACCTCCATTAGTATTTAATTATAAAAAGTTAGTTTATTGTTATAAAGATATCTGATGTCGCTATCATCATAGTTTGTACTTCTATTTCTTTTTATTTTAGCTTTTAGTTTATATAAATTATTTCTAGCACGTGTGATTCCTACATACCAAACTCTATGCTCTTCATCACTTTTACTTTTACTTTTACGCACTGCTTTCTTAATTTTATTTGGTTGGTCTAAACAAAGTATTACATTGTCTTGTTCACCACCTTTAAATGCATGTATGGTCGATATAAATATTCTAGCAGGTAAATCTAAATCTTCTCCATTTTCCATCATTTCTTTAATGTATTCTTTATCTTCATATTCAACTTCTTTAAATGCATCAAACCAATCTAAATCTGCATCCCAATCTTCCATCTTTTTTCCAATATATTCTTCAATATCTTTCCATTCTTTTTCATCTAATATCTTTCCTCTACACCAGGAGTTATAATTAATATGTGCATTATATACTCTGACCTTAAAAGATTTTTCTTTCTTTGTTTGATAATATAAATTTCTTTCTCTTAGTTCTTTTTTCATACTAACTAATCTACTAATAGTTCTAGTTAATATAACCCATCTTCCTGTTGTTAAATCTACATGATCTAAATTATTTATGTATTCACATTCACCTTCATAGTCTCTTGGATAATAATCTTTTTCTTTTCTTAGTCCTTCTATTTTTTCAATAGGTATTTCTGATTGCTCTTGAACTGCTCTAGATATTCTTTTTGAATACTTTAAAACTTTTTCTCTATCAGCTTTTTGACTTATGAATCTATCTACATCTGCACCAGCCCAGGCAAAAATAGCTTGATCATCATCACCTGCTAAATAAATATCATCTGTATGTTCTTTTAGTTTATCAAATAACTTCCATTGTAATGGCGATAAATCTTGAGCTTCATCAATAAATATAACTTTAAATCTAGGTAAAGATTCTTTTTCAATTAATTGTTTTATCATGTCATTGAAATCTAATTTCTTTTTTACTCTTTTGTATTCTTTCAAATTGTCATCAATTGTTTTTAGTATCTTCCATTTAATTTCTTTTTTATTATGCTCTCCTCTATCGTATTCATCTCTAATACTAATATCTCTATTGATTGCTCTACCAATCATTTGAAAATATGGACTGTCGCAGTTTAAATAATTAATATCTTCCTTATTATACTTGTCATAATATTTTACTTTGACACCTATCTCCTTACCTATTGCTTCATAATCTGATGGTTGCATTACCTTACCATCATTTAATTCTAATTGATCATATGCAAATGAATGTATTGTTCTAAAGTAAGATAACTTGTCATTATCTGCAGGCATTCTATCTCTTGCTTCACCTGCAGCTTTTTTAGTAAATGCAAAGTATGCAATGTTATCTAAAGGTGTACCTATTCTAACATAAGCTTTAGCTCTACTAATTAGTCTATATGTTTTACCTGTACCTGGTGGTCCATAAAACTTATATATCATTATACAATTTCCTCTTCTGTAAAGTCTGCAGTCTCTTCTATATCTTCTTCTTCCTTATCAAATAAGTATATAGGTATTGATACACATCCATTAACACCTGGATATGGTTTACCGGTCTTCTTATGTTTACCAGGAAATCTTTTCTTTTTACCAAACTCTGGTTGAGGTAATGAATCATCTTTTTGTATCAAACATTTTTTGAATCATGTGAGAAGTTCTTGATGAATCTTTTCTCCAACCATTTTCTTTTAGTTCATTATAAAATTCATCATAAACAAAGTAAGCATACACTTCATCTTTTAAAACATTACCACTTTCAAATGATGCATAAGTTTTTGCTTGTGTACCATTTATATATTCTTTTAAATGTTTCTTTAGTATCTCCATTGGTCTGGTCCCTGGAGCCGGTTGCACTGTATCAACAGTATCTAACAAAGCATTTATCAATGCATGAAAGTCCAAAGGTTTTATAGGAGGTGGTAATACGTTTACTTGCGCCATTATTAAACTACCTAATTCTTTTTGATCTCTAAGTTGTGTTACATTTTTTGCATGTACTACAACAGATTCACCTGTTTTATTTTCTACTGTAAAATAATATTCAGGGTCTGGTTTAAAATCTACTTTAATTAAATTAGTCATCATTGGCCAATCAATCTTTTTATCAGAGATAACACCAAATTTTCTTTTAACACATTCAGATTTAACACAAACCGGTGCAAGTAATTGATCATTACAAGTATGACCTTTAGTATCTTTCTCCCAGTTCTTTATTTTCTTTTTAATATAATCATCAGTCCAAGTTTCATTAAACTCAAAATAATTTCTACCTGCTTGTAATACTTTCTTAGCCCAATCATCAGCATATTTCTTTTTAGCAAACACCATGTAGTTATATAAAAATCTATCTCTACCATCATCCATTTTTTCTTTAGATAAAATTTCTAAACAAGGTGGACCATCTTTAAATTCTTCTGCACCACCAGTAAGTTCTATTTTAATTATGTTATCAGATATTTCTTTTAATTTAGTTGATGTCATTAAATTCATTTCAACAACTTTTAAAAATAAATCTAATTTTATTTCTTGACCATGATGGATCTAATGCAACTCTTTCATTTTTATTAAAGTATGGAAGATTAATAAAGTTACCATTTACTTTTTGATCATCAGTATTGTTCCTAGTTTAGTTTGTTTAGGAAATATTTCTGTTGTAATAGGTAGTTTAAATAAAAATAATACTTGTTCTAAAAATCTTTTATTTCTTTTGCTTTTACTAATTCTTTTGTAAATACATATAAATGAAGTCCACCACTTTTAGATTTAATAGGTATTAAAGGTAATTCTTTTTGTTGAATTGTATCTAAATAAAATTTTATATCTAATTTTTATATACCTTAGGATCAATATCTATTGCACCAAAACTAGCTAAACCATTATCATCACAAGGTTGTATACCTATAGATTTAGTTCCATTTAAATGTTGATTATAATCTTCTTCAGTAATTAATTTACCTGACCAACCATAGTCACCAGGATTAAATTTTAATTTACCTGTATCTGGATCTTTGTAACCATTTTAATATTACAGAAACCAAAATTTCTCTGTAAACCTGTAAAATATTTTATAAAGTCTTTCATAATTTCCTATGTTATGATTAATAAAGAGGCGACGTCACTCTCGCGCAGTCGCCTCTCCTCTAGAGTATTCACTTAGTGAATTAGATAATCTCTTCAGTTGGTTTAGCACTCTTCTCTTCATACTTAGGTTTTGCTTGACCTTTAGACACAGACTTTTGAAGTTCTTGTGCCATTAAATATAATTGAGCGTCAGCTTCAACAGAAACATCTAGTGCTCTGTTCATTGAAGGTTTATAGACATGCCAACTCTTACTACCTGCAACCTTACCTACAGTTTTTAATGTGTAAACTGCTGCGTATGCTGCCGGATTGTAAACACCTTTTTCATCCTTGAATCTTAGATTCTTAATCAATTGATTCAATTCTCTTGCAGGTGTTAAGTTAGATGATCTCATAGTAATTACTGCAGGTCTAGGTTCATCACCTAAAACAACTACATAAAAGTATGCAGTTTTTCTAAGTAGTTACCATTTGATAATCTCCACTTACCATTTCTTTCTTCTTGTGCATCTTCAGGAATAGATAAGGTGAGTCATGACAGGAGGAGCCGCTGTGTCTCCCATCTCTTGCCATTCTGGATATCTTGTTTGCACGTGTGCAATTAATATATCCACACCTTTGTCACCATCTATTAATGTGCCAAGACCTTTTGCATAGATCATACCAGGTTGAGAACCTTCGACGTACTTTGCATTGCTCTTATTACATTCAGGCGATAGTTGATGTAGGATTTTTAAAATCGGTGTAGACATATCATCCGATTTTATTTCTTCACTACCTTTCCCAGAATCACTTCTAAGACTGATAGTTGCCAGTGCGCCTGCACTGTTCTTCTTCTCGATAGCTGTATTAGCCATAATATAACTCCTTATATTTAGTTATTGGTTTATTTTTTATTTTTTAAATACGTTTGATTACCATCGAACGTATTGAATAGTTCTGCAGGAACTTCTTGACCTTTGTCTTTCCATTCCTTCATAACTACTTTGAGTGTCGATGGGTGAACTTTCTCCTCTTGGATAGGTTCAAACCCATTCGACCTCGCAAGGCTAGCGTAATCGACAGCCTTGTTATCTTCGCCTTGGCCAAATGTTACTGTAATATTATTTTTTACAATATCACCTAAGCCATTGTCTCGAAGCCAGTGTATGCCTTCAGCTTTTTTATCAGCTTTTAATGTGGCACTAAATATTTTTTTAACAGTTAACTCTGAACCATCTTTTAGTTTTAAACTAGCTAAGTTCATGTCTCCCATTAATTTTGGAATAATTATACAGCTAAAGTGTTTTTCATCTTCTTTAAGATCTTTAACTCTATCTTCCAAATCTTTTATTTGTTTTTGTATTCCCCTGTAATTTTTCTACTTCTGTAGAAAGTGCATCTGGATCAATAGTTTTAGCTTGATCAGGTGCGTCTTTACGCATGTCAATTAACATTGTATAACTCCTTTGGTTGGTTTCTGTTTAACTTTCATGGTGATATAAATAAGATCAATTAGATCTTTTGTCAAGGCTATTTGTGAAAAATATTTACTTCAATAGGGTAGTAAGTTTTTTCTTGTCTATCCCATTTTAAAAGATTGTATTTTCCATTTGTAATATCTGATACAACAGAACAAACTACACCAATAATTGCAGGATCCCCTGATAATAATAAGTAATCATCAGTTGTATAATCTTTTAATAACGTTCTTAATTTTTGAATTAGTGGGCCAGGTGATAAAATAATTTGACTTTTTTCTGGCAAAAGTGTGACAATTTGTCCAAACTTTTGTGCACCCAAAACATTATATTTTGGCTGTCCAATTGAACTACCTGGTATTTCTTGTGTTAAATAAACTTTGCTCATTGACTTTTTCTTTTTTATACTTACTATAGTAATTAGAAAGAAAAGTAAACAGAGTATATATTATGAATTATAAATTTAAAACTAAGCCTTATCAGCACCAATTAGATGCATTAGAAGCATCTTGGGATAAAGAAAATTTTGCGTACTTCATGGAAATGGGTACAGGTAAATCAAAGGGTATTACTAGATAATGCCGCAATGTTATATGATAAAGGCCAGATAAATGGCCTCCTTCTTATTGCACCTAAAGGTGTTTATAAGAACTGGTATGATCAGGAAGTGCCTGTTCACTTACCTGATCATATCGAAAAAAAGATGGTGCTATGGAAAACATCAGATAAATCTTCAAAACAAAAACAATTATTAAATACTTTGTTTGAAACAGGAACTGACTTTCATATTTTAATTATGAATGTTGAAGCTTTTTCATCTGGTAATGGTACAGAGTTTGCTAATAAATTTTTATCTTGTCATAAAGCAATGATTGCAATTGATGAGTCTACTACAATTAAGACTCCAACATCTAATAGAACTAAAAATATTTTAGCATTAAGACATGCTAAATATAGAAGAATATTACAGGTTCTCCTGTAACTAAATCACCATTAGATTTATTTAGTCAATGTGAATTTTTAGATCCATGGTTACTAGGTCATGACTCTTATTGGATATTTAGAGCAAGATATGCAATCTGTAAAAAAATTGAAGTTCAAGGTAGACGTGTTGAAATAGTTGTAGGTTATAGAAATCTTGGTGAGTTATCAGAAAGATAAAACCTTTTTCTAGAAGAATATTAAAACAAGATTGTTTAGATTTACCAGAAAAAACCTTTGTAAAACATTATGTTGAACTAACAGCTGAACAAAAGAAAGTTTATAAACAAATGAAACAAGAAGCTATTGCATTTCTTGATGGTAAAATGCAATCTTCAGCAACTGTTATGACTCAGTTAATGAGACTACATCAAATTACTTGTGGTCATTTTACTGCAGATGATGGTACTATAAAAAATTTACCTTGTGCTAGACTAGGTGAGTTAATGAATATACTTGAGAACGTAGAAGGTAAAACTATTATATGGTCTCACTATACTCATGATGTAAGAAGAATTATTGAAGAGATTAAAAAAGTATATGGAGAAGATTCTGTTGTAGATTATTATGGTGCAACAGATACTGATACTAGATCAGCTAATATTAAAAAGTTTCAAACAGATGATAAGTGTAGATTCTTTGTAGGTACTACTCATACAGGTGGTTATGGTATTACATTAACTGCAGGTAGTAATATGATTTATTTCTCAAACGGTTACGACCTGGAGAAACGTCAACAATCAGAAGCACGTATTGATCGTATAGGTCAAACACAAAAAATGACTTACATTGATATAATGAGTCAAGATACTATTGATGAAAGAATTGTAAAAGCTTTACGTAATAAAGTTAATATTGCTAATACAATTATGGATGAAGATTTTAGAGAATGGATATAGCGACTATAGTCCCCACTATAATCAATCCCGGCAGCTGAGTGCCCAACCTCCCAAAAAAATTAAAGTTTTTGTAATAGTACAAGTATAATACCAGCCATTGCTGACATTAATGCACCGGCTGCTACTAAGAATATTTTTTCTATTCTGTTTATTTGATTTTCTATTCTATGAAATTTTATCGTGAGTTTGTTTTTGCATAATACGACAAAGCTTTTCGTGTGATTCTATTCTATCTAGTGCAGAATTTTTAGCCATTATCTTCCTCTGTAACTTTCTCTGTTTGAATCTGAAGCAGTATATCCACCTCCACCTACACCTCTTGATCTTGCTGCAGATGATGTTGTAACTGAACTTCTATTTCTATCAGGTCTCTTTACTTCCCTCTCTTTCAACTCTGCTGTTATATCTCTAGCATCTCTAAATATTTTGTGAAGCTCTCTATCTCTTGCTCTCTAAAAACTTCTGCTCTAAGTAATCTAGAGTTTGACTCCAAATCAGATTTTGTAATCTATTATTAAATCCTCTTAATCCTTCTAACCCACCTTTGGCTTTTTAAAGAAACCATAACCCGGTATTGCAATATTACCTATCAAATCCATAAGACCACCAAATTTATTATTTGATTGATCAACTTGATCTATGTACTCTTGATCTTGTTCATCATTAGTTGTCTCGTCTATTAAACTCATGTCACTTACACCTTGAAATCTATTCATGTCTAAAGGAGTATTAGTTCTTAAAAAAGCAGGTCTTGTCCCTACATTATAATTAAAATTAAAATTATCTTTTGTTGCTAAATAAGGATCATAATCATATCCAGCCAAATTTTTAATACTAAAAGCAGGATCTCGAACACTATTTGTAAAAACAGTATCAGGTTGATTCATTAATATTTGAGCATCTCTCATTTCTTCTGATTGAGGATATAATTGAGTTTCAAAATTACTCATTATATTTTTAGCCATTGTGTTATTTGATTGAGGATATAACTGATCTTGAAATTGAAAAGCTAATGGATTTGAAACTAGCTATACCTTGAGGTCCTTCAAAAGGTTGTAGTAATTGTGCTAATCTTATTTCATCTAATGTGGCCATTATGCTAATCCTCTTTGTCTAAGACGTATTTGTTGTTCTTCAGGTGATAATAAAGCAAGTTCTGTTGGTGTCAACCCTTGAGATGTAATGTTTCCTGGAGCCTGAGGCTGTAATACCTGAGCGCTAGGCATTGGTTGTATAGGTAATAGTGGTGTTTGTACTTCAGGCAGTAAATAATCATTAATATTTAATGTTTCTAATGTTGTTTGTTCACCTTGTTCAGGTGATCCTTCAGCCCTAGAGATTCTTTCATCTACATTAAATAAAAGTTGATTAGATAAAGATTTGTTCATATCTTCAACATTCTTTGTAAAATAGGTCTAACAGTTATATATGGATTAGTATCTCCAATACGAGCTGTTTCGAAAACTTTCTTCTATATCTTTTGAAGGAAAATAACCATCAAACTTACCAGTTCTAAATTTCTAAAGTGTCATCACTAATTTGTCTTTCTTTAAATTGATTTTGTAAACTATTTCTATTAACTCCTAATATTTCTGCTCCATTTAAATCAAGAAACATATCTTGTTGCACTCCAAATCTAGCATTATTAGATTTAGCAAATTGTATTATAATATCATTAGGATCTACACGTCCTCCTTTTAAAACTCCAAACTTACCACCAGTAAATTCTCTCCTAGCATTTCTGATTCCCGTTTGATATTCAGAAATTTTAAAATTCATAGATCTTAATGGATCTACTTTAATTGCTCTTAATCCCATAAAGCCAGCTATTTCAGGACCTACATCGTAATCCTCTCCTCTTTCACCGGGAATTTCTCCTATTGCATTTATTAATCTTTCATATGGTTTAAAATTAGGTATAAGTGCCTTTCCTAAATGAGATTGTATTATTGCAGCCTTATCTCCAAGTGAAGTTTGTTCAGTATATAATGGCCTACCATCTGAAGTTCTTCCGTTTCTTAAAACTATGTCACCTGTAGCTTCTGTCCAAATAGATTGAGATATAAAAGGATCCATAAGTTGAGCTCCAGCTTCATATAATCCACTTGAAAAACTTTGTAAAACTTGTTGATCAGTTAAGGTACCTTCTTGTATATTATTTAAAACTGTTCTTAATGGTCTACTTATTACATCGTAAGCATTACTATGACTAAAGTCTACATATCTAAGTTCACCATCATCATCTCTAACGGGTATAAGTGTAGAATTTTTTGACCACTCTGGAACAAATCTTCTTAATGCATCTAATTCATCTTTTGAAACATCATATAAAGCTGCAGCACCTTCTGTTAATGCTATAGGAATAGCTGTTGAAAAAGTCGCCATACCTAAAAGTCTTTTAATTCCAGTGCCATAAGATCCTGTATCTAATTCATTGTTTCTTACTACTCTTTCAGTTCCATCTTTAAAAATTTCTGTAACTGTTTGACCTATATTACTTCCTTTAATTTTTATACCTGGAGCAGGTATATGTCTCATTTCATTTATACCTTGTTCAACAATGTTTCCAGTTGTTCGAATCATTTCAGAAGGGAATGACATAAAATTACCAACAGGTAATAATCTTGCTGTTCTAACAAATGAACCTACATAAGCATAATTAGGTACAGTATTTTTAACAATATTCGCTGCTTCAGTTTTAAGAGAAAACTCATCTAAATAATCATCGTAAGTTCCTTTAAATCCATTTTTTCTAGCTGTATTAAATTTTAAAATTAATTCGTTTTCAGGTAATTGAATAGCGTTTCTATTAATAGGTCTACCCTTAGCCACTTGATTTTTAATCTTTGTATTCTACAACATAGTTTGTTATTTTAAATGTATCATCTTCTGCAACATACTTACCTTGAAAACCTTCTTTAATCTTATTCATTCTTCTCATAAATGGACTTAATATACTATCTAGATTAGCTGCTTGTTCTCCAAATCTAACATCTCTAAGTAAAGCTTTTAAATCACCAATTTGTACTTGTGAATTTACAACACCTAATTCAGTTAGTTCTCTATATATTGATTGAGCTCTTTCTGAGTTTGGACCAAATTTTGTTAAACCTGATACATCAATACCTTTTGCAAAAGCTTCTTTAAGTAAAGTTGGATTTTCAAATAAAACTCCATTAGCTCCAGAAAAACCTACAGCACTAAGCATATTACGTATATGTGTAGGAATAGAAAACACTGTTTTAGATAATTGTGAAATACCTTTTGGAAAATTAAAAGATTTCTATACATCCAACTTGCTGCA
>UEXL01000740.1_pt1 | contig 14087 bp, 21 predicted proteins | sample 1796671 | NCBI WGS metagenome assembly UEXL01 (sample SAMEA4772471, study PRJEB27181) | metagenome
CGCCCGCTTCGCCAAAATTTCGGACAAGCCGGTACTGGCGCGCAAAAGACTTTCCTGAGGCTGACGATGACGAAGACTGTTTTTATTGACGGAGCGGTGGGCACCACCGGACTCGAGATTGCTGATCGGCTTGCCGGGCGGGATGAATTTGCCATGGTCCGGCTGGCGGACGAGAAGCGCAAGGATCTTGCGGCGCGGCGCGAAGCGATCAACGACAGTGATTTTGTCATCCTCTGCCTGCCGGACGATGCGGCGCGGGAAGCGGTTGCGCTGGTCGACAATGATCGCACGCGGATCATCGACGCCTCGACCGCGCACCGGACGGCCGATGGCTGGGCTTATGGCTTTGCCGAATTCCGTGACGGACAACGGGATGCTATCGCAAATGCGCGTTTTGTTTCCAATCCGGGCTGCTATCCGACCGGCTTTCTGGCGCTGATCGCGCCGCTGATTGCCAGGGGACTGCTGCCGGCCGACTGGCCCTATGTGATGAACGCGGTGTCCGGCTATTCGGGCGGCGGCAAGGCGCTGATCGAGCGCTTTGCGGAGGAACCCGATCTTGGCTTTCGCAGCTACGGCCTGAATTTTGATCACAAGCATTTGCCGGAAATGAAGACATATGCCGGCCTGACCCATGATGTAATTTTTGCGCCGGCAGTGATCCGCGCCTTTCGCGGAATGCTGGTCGACATACCGCTCCATCTCGGAGCCATGGGACCGGTACGCGCGGAACAGCTATTGGACGAGCTTGGCGCCTTTTATGCTGACTCGAAGATTGTGTCGGTTCAGGGCAGGGGCGACTTGTCGGAACTGCTGATCAGCGAGAATGATGCCCCGACCGACCGGCTGGAACTGTTTGTCTGCGGCAATGCCGAAGGATATCACGCTCGCCTGATCGCAAGGCTGGACAATCTCGGCAAGGGCGCTTCGGGCGCAGCGGTGCAGAATCTCAATATCATGGCCGGCCTTGACGAGACCGCAGGCTTGCAGCTCTAGGCTTCTACGTTAACTTGGCGCTCATTTGACGGTTGCTACCGCCTTGTCGGGACGCAGGCTGGTGCCGGCGCGTCCGCTGCGGAAGGCGCCCCACCATGTCAGCGGATTGAGCGTCGTGGTGCCATCCAGCGAGAAGGTGATGAATTCGGCCCGCCCGCCGATATTTTCCCACGGAATGGGACCGCCGAGACCGAGCGGACTTGCGACCCGGCTGTCGGCGCTGAGATCACGATTGTCGCCCAGCAGATAGACTTCGCCTTCGGGAATTTCGACCGGTGCCACATCATCGGTATATTGCGGCCCCAGATCGATAATATTGTAGCTGACGCCATTGGGCAGGGTTTCGCGCAGAATCGGCAGGTTGCAAACCGGATTTCCGGCCGCGTCGGTGCCGCGTGCACCGGCAAATTCATGAGTGCCGCACGGTGAATTGGCATCGATCGGCAGTTGCAGGTCGGGCTGGACCTCCTGTTGCACGCCAATGCCATTGAGAAATACCTGACCGCCACGCAATTCGATCGTGTCGCCAGGCAGGCCGATCACCCGTTTGATATAATCGCTGCTCTGTTCTCTCGGAGTCAGGATCACGACGTCGCCGCGTTCCGGCAGGCTTCCGAAAAGGCGGCCCGATACGCGCGGCACGATATGGAAAGTCGGCGATACCCAGGACCAGCCATAGGCATATTTGCTGACGATCAGCCGGTCACCGACGAGCAGGCCGGGCATCATCGATACCGAAGGAATGTAAAAGGGTTTGGCAACCAGACTGTGAAACGCCAGCACTGCCAGCAACAGCAGACCGATGCTCTTTATTTCGCCGATCCAGTCGGTTTTTTCCGGTTTATCGGTGGAGCCGCTGTCTGCGGTATTTTCTATCGACATATTCTGGTCTCTGATTTCTGGTTCATGCGACGCGCTGTTGCTAAAGCGGATGGGCTTCAATGATCACGAATGCCTGCGCCCATGGATGATCGTCGGTGAGTGTGAGATGAACGGTCACCCCATATCCTGCCGGAGTCAGCGCGTCGAGGCGTTTTTTGGCGCCGCCGGTCAGGGCCAGGGTCGGTGCGCCGCTCTTTGCATTGATGACGCCAATATCCTTCATGAAGACGCCGGCGCGAAAGCCGGTGCCGACGGCTTTGGAATAGGCTTCCTTGGCAGCGAAGCGTTTGGCGTAGGTTCCGGCAATTGTATGCGGCCGCCGTGCCGCCTTGGCCCGTTCCAGCTCGGTGAACACGCGCATTTCAAACCGCTCGCCAAAACGGTCGAGAGAATTCTGGATACGCTCGATATTGCAGAGGTCGGAGCCGAGGCCGATGATCACGTTATTTCCTCCCTGTCGCAGACGGGGAGGGGGACCGCCCGAAGGGTGGTGGAGGGGTGCCCCTCCGTCGCCTTCGGCGCCACCTCCCCGCCGCTACGCTGCAGGGAGGAAAAAGGTTCAGTATCGCTCATCGTGCCTCGTCCATCAGTTCGCGCATCTGTCTTATGCTTCCGTCGAGCCCGCTGAAAATCGCCTCGCCGATCAGGAAGTGGCCGATATTCAGTTCCACAAGCTGCGGGATCGCTGCAATGGGAATCACATTGTCGAAGGTGAGGCCGTGTCCGGCGTGGGGTTCGATGCCATTCTTTGCGGCCAGTGCTGCGGCATCGGTAATCCGGCGGAGTTCGACTTCGCGTTTGGCGCCCGTGACTTCGGCATAATGGCCGGTATGAAATTCGACAACCGGTGCGCCGAGGCGAATGGCGGCCTCGATCTGGCGCGGGTCGGGTTCGATGAACAGGCTGACGCGAATATTGGCTTCTCTCAACTGTCCGACAAAATCGGCGAGCTTGTTGTGCATGCCCGCTGCATCCAGCCCGCCTTCGGTGGTCCGCTCTTCGCGATTTTCCGGGACGATGCAGGCGGCATGCGGCTCGTGGCGGAGCGCGATCGCCAGCATCTCGTCGGTTGCGGCCATTTCCAGATTGAGTGGAATGGTGAGCGTGTCTATCAGCACGGTCAGATCATCATCGCGGATATGGCGACGGTCTTCTCGCAGATGGGCGGTTATCCCGTCCGCGCCCGCTTCGGCTGCGACCAGAGCCGCACGCACCGGTTCCGGGTGATCACCACCGCGAGCATTGCGGATCGTCGCGACATGGTCGATATTTACGCCAAGTCTGAGTGGCTGCGAGACGCTCACGTGGTCGGTGTCTCGGCGCGACTGCCGGGCTTGATCGCCGGAATGGCGGCCAGTTCGGGGGGCAGCTCATCGGCCGCATAGGATGGCACGTCCAGTGTCACCAGCGGGAAAAAGGGTACATCAAATTGCGCCGCACCATTGGACCGGTCGATCAGCGCGCCGGCGGCAATCACATCGCCGCCCGCATCGCGGATCGCCTGAATGGCTTCGCGGGGACGACAGGCCGGTTGTGACGACGTCTTCCATCATCAGCACTTTCTGGCCCGGCTCCAGACGGAAACCGCGGCGCAGTTCGAACGTGCCCTCGGGCCGTTCGAGGAACAATGCGTCGAGACCGAGCGCCCGGCCCATTTCATGGCCGATAATCACGCCGCCCATTGCCGGCGAGACGACGATATCGATCGATCGCCTTATATTCTGGGGGATTTTGTCGGCCAGGGCTGCCGCCATCCGTGCAGCGCGCGCGGAATTCATCAGCAGTCGTGCGCATTGTAAATATTGGGCGCCATGGCGTCCGGAGGAGAGGATGAAATGGCCTTCGAGCAAGGCGTCGCTGCTACGGAATTCGGCTAAAATCTCGTCTTCTGTCAATGTTTCATCCCGCTCTTTTTTGCTTGGTTCTGCCCAGATGGGCATATTGCCACCGCATTGCCAGAAAAATTAAAGTCAAAAAACTGAAAAAATATCTATTCGGTAGCTTGAGGCTTGCAGCAACCATGCCTATAAGCCGCCCCAATCGGACTATTTCAGGCCGGGCTCGCTGATTCCAAATGTCGAGCCAAGGCCGGAAAACTACCGAAACTTGGGGTAAGATAGGGTTGAGCGATATATGACTCATTTTGTGAAAGCTTGGATTCTGGCCATCGGCCTGATTCTCTCTCACGCCAACAGCATTGTCGGCGCAGGACGCGTTGCCGGCAGCGCCGTCCGTAGAACCGGCAGCGGCCAGCGGACTTGAAGCGGCGGATGCACCGGCAGCGGCGGAAGCGCCTGCATCCGGGCTTGATCCAGCCCTTTATACCCCGATGAAGCCTACGCCAGGCATTGGTATGCCGGTCGATGGTGCCATTGATTTCCAGGAGCAGTTTAGCGAAACCGGCCAAACCGCGCACTGGATCAATAATGCAATTCTGATCCCGATGATGTTCGGCGTTAGCATCCTCGTTCTCTTCCTTCTGTTCTGGGTCGTCTTCCGCTTTCGTCGCGGTGCCAACCCCGAGCCTTCGAAAACAACGCATAATACATTTATTGAAATCATCTGGACGGTCATTCCGGTTCTGATCCTCGTGGTCATCGCCGTTCCGTCGATCAGCCTGCTGGCCCGTCAGTTTGAACCGGCACCAGAAGACGCGCTGACCGTGAAGGTCACCGGATACCAATGGTATTGGGGTTATAGCTATCCTGACAACGGCGATTTCGAAGTCATTTCCAACATGCTTTCCGAAGAAGAGGCAGAAGCGCGCGGCGAGCCGCATCAGTTGGCCGCTGACAACCGCATGGTCATTCCGGTGGGCAAGCCGGTCAAGCTGTTGATCACTGCAGCCGACGTCATTCACAGCTTCGCGATTCCTTCGGCATGGTTCAAGCTTGATGCGGTTCCGGGCCGGATCAACGAAAAGGTTCTGCAGATCGACCGCGAAGGCGTATATTACGGCCAGTGTTCTGAGCTTTGCGGAGCGCGGCACGGTTTCATGCCGGTCACGGTCGAGGTTCTCTCGCAAGAAAAATTCGACAACTGGGTTCTCGCCAATGGCGGTACGGTGAAGGGTGCGGCGGCAGAGCCTGTTGCAACCGATGCTGTCGCCGATGAAGCGACCACCGAAATTGCGGCTGCTGATGCAGCTGCTGCGACCAACTGAGGGTTAGAGCAATGACAACAATCACAGCAGATGGCCATATCGACGATCACGCGCATGATGCGGATCACAAGCCGGCCTTTTTCCAGCGCTGGTTCATGTCGACCAACCACAAGGACATCGGCACACTCTATCTGATCTTCGCGATTGTCGCGGGTATCATCGGTGGAGCGATTTCCGGTCTTATGCGTCTGGAACTGGCCGAACCCGGCATTCAGTATCTGCAGGCCTGGGCAAGCATTTCCAACGGCAGCGAAGCGTCGATGGATCAGGCCTATCACCTGTGGAATGTGCTGATTACCGCGCATGGTCTGATCATGGTCTTCTTCATGGTCATGCCGGCGATGATCGGCGGATTTGGTAACTGGTTTGTGCCGCTGATGATCGGCGCGCCGGACATGGCCTTCCCGCGTATGAACAATGTCAGCTTCTGGCTGCTTGTTCCTGCGTTTCTCCTGCTTTTGGGTTCATCCTTCGTCCCCGGCGGCACCGGCAATGGTGCGGGTACCGGCTGGACGGTCTATGCGCCGCTCTCGACTAGCGGATCGGTTGGTCCGGCTGTGGATATGGCGATTCTCTCGCTCCACCTCGCGGGTGCTTCCTCCATTCTTGGCGCGATCAACTTCATCACCACCATCTTCAATATGCGCGCGCCGGGTATGACCCTGCACAAAATGCCGCTGTTTGTCTGGTCGGTGCTGGTTACCGCATTTCTGCTGCTTCTCGCGCTTCCTGTGCTGGCTGCAGCGATTACGATGCTGCTCACCGACCGTAATTTCGGTACGACTTTCTACGATGCTGCCGGCGGCGGTGATCCGGTATTGTACCAGCATCTGTTCTGGTTCTTCGGTCACCCAGAGGTCTACATCATGATCCTGCCCGGTTTCGGCATGATCAGCCATATCGTGGCAACCTTCAGCCGCAAGCCGGTGTTCGGCTATCTCGGCATGGCCTGTGCGATGGTTGCCATCGGCGTGGTCGGCTTTGTGGTCTGGGCGCACCATATGTTTACCACCGGCATGTCGGTTAACGTGAAAATGTATTTCACCGCAGCCACCATGGTGATCGCGGTGCCGACCGGCATCAAGATCTTCTCGTGGATCGCAACCATGTGGGGCGGGTCGATGACCTTCAAAACCCCGATGATGTGGGCGCTTGGCTTCATCTTCATGTTCACCGTCGGTGGCGTGACCGGTGTTGTGCTGGCCAATGGCGGTATCGATGACAACCTTCACGACACCTATTATGTGGTTGCCCACTTCCACTATGTGCTGTCGCTGGGTGCGGTCTTCTCGATCTTCGCTGGCTTCTACTACTGGTTCCCGAAAATGTCGGGCCGGATGTACAGCGAATTGCTGGGGCAGCTCCACTTCTGGATCTTCTTCATCGGCGTGAACATCCTGTTCTTCCCGCAGCATTTCCTCGGACAGCAAGGCATGCCACGTCGCTATGCCGACTATCCGGAGCAGTTTGCTTACTGGAACCAGATCAGCTCGATCGGCTATGCCGTGATGCTGGTCGGCGTGCTGATCTTCTTCGTGAACATCGGCTGGTCGTTGCTGGCAGGCCGCAAGGTGGAAGGCAATTACTGGGGCGAAGGCGCAACGACGCTGGAATGGACTTTGACCAGCCCGCCGCCGTTCCACCAGTTCGAAACCCTTCCCCAGATCAAGTGATCTGAGGGCCATTCGGGAATTTGGATAAAAATATGACCACCGCGTCACACAGTATACAGGGCTTGGCCAGTGCAAAGGATCTCTTTGCGCTGACCAAACCGCGCGTGATGTCGCTGGTCATATTTACCGCTTTGTGCGGGTTGCTGGCTGCGCCGGGAGGCATCCACCCGGTGATCGGCTTCACGGCGATCCTCGCGATCAGCCTCGGGGCAGGGGCTTCGGCCGCGCTCAACCAATGGTATGAATCCGATATCGACGCAGTGATGAAGCGGACGCAGAGCCGTCCGTTGCCGGCAGGCCGGATGGACCGCGAAACCGCGCTGCATTTCGGCATCGGATTGTCGGTATTCTCGGTGCTGCTGATGGGCGTTGCGGTCAACTGGTTCAGCGCGATATTTCTCGCTTTTTCCATCTTCTTCTACGCGGTGGTTTACACCATCTGGCTGAAGCGCAGCACGCCGCAGAATATTGTGATCGGCGGCGCCGCTGGCGCTTTCCCGCCGGCAATCGGCTGGGCTGCGGTGACCGGTGACATGACGATGATGCCGTTCCTGCTGTTCGCGATCATCTTCTTCTGGACGCCGCCGCATTTCTGGGCACTCGCGCTGTTCGTCAACAGCGACTATTCCAAGGCCGGCGTGCCGATGATGCCGGTGGTCGCCGGTCGCCAGTCTACCCGCAAACAGATTTTCGGCTATAGTCTGGTGCTTGCAGCCGTTGCCATCGCGCCATTCGCTCTCGGTCTCGCCGGAGCGGTATATGGCGGCGCGTCGATAGTGTTGAGCGTGATATTCTGCGCACTTTCCTGGCAGGTTGCCCGCAGCAAAACCACCGAGCCGGAAGATATGGCGGCTGAAAAGCGCCTGTTCAAATTCTCGATCCTCTATCTGTTCGCGCTGTTCGCAGCCGTCGTCGCTGACCGGTTGATATTCGCATGAGCGAGCAGGACACCGACAGAGCGCCGATGAGCCCGGAAGAGCAGAAAGTCTATCAGGCACGGCAGAAGCACCGGGCGATCATCCTGGCCGGCCTGCTGTTTTTTCATGGTCATATTATTCTATTTCATCACCATCGTTAAAATCAGCGGCGGTTCCTGATGTCGACCGCGCAAGCCTCTCTCTCGAACAAGAATCTGCGCAGCGGCATGATGGCGGCGTTGATGGGTCTTGGCATGCTCGGTCTGGGCTTTGCAGCCGTGCCGCTATATGAGGTTTTTTTTGTCGGGTGACCGGCTATGCAGGCACGACCCAGAGGGTTGGTGCGGCTGAGGCTGCAACGGTTCAGGCCACCAGCAAGGTGATATCGATCCGGTTCGATTCCAATGTTAATTCGGCGCTGCCCTGGTCATTCAAGCCCGAGCAGGCGGTTGACCATGTCACTGTCGGTGCCCGCGACATGGCGATTTTCATTGCCACCAACAATAGCGACGAGCCGGTCGTCGGTACCGCCACTTTTAATGTGACACCGCTTCTGGCCGGCCAATATTTCAACAAGGTCCAGTGCTTCTGCTTTAGCGAGCAAGTACTGAAACCGGGGCAGACGGTGCGGATGCCGGTGCTTTATTATGTTGATCCGGCGATCATGGACGATCCGGAAACAAAAGATATCAAGGAAATTACACTTAGCTATACTTTTTATCGTTCGCTCGATCAGCAGGCGCTAGACGCCGGTGCAGGCGATAGCTAAGAGAAATTCGAGAGTAAGGTTAGGGAAATATTATGGCCGGTGCCAAAAATCATGATTATCACATTCTGCCGCCAGACATCTGGCCGCTAGTCGGTTCATTTTCTGCCTTCGTCATGGCTATTGGCGGAATTCGCTGGATGCACAGCGATATCTATTCGTTCGGCCCGCTGCTCTTTGCCATTGGCACGTCCGCTGTCGCGCTGACATTTTTTTTTCCTGGTGGTCCAATGTGATCAAGGAAGCCCATGCGGGCGACCACACACCGGTGGTCCAGCTGCACCTGCGCTACGGCATGATCCTGTTCATCGCTTCGGAAGTCATGTTCTTCGTCGGCTGGTTCTGGGCCTGGTTTGATTTCGCCCTTTTCCCCCAGCCGCTCGAATTTATTGATGGCATCACCACCACCAATTATATTGGCCAGGAGGGTGCTGCGGCGCTGCTGCAATGGCCGCCCAAGGGTATTGAAGTCCTCAACGCCTTTGAACTGCCGCTGCTCAACACGATGATCCTGCTGTGTTCCGGCACAACCATCACCTGGGCGCACCATTCGCTGATCCACGGTGACCGCAAGAGCATGATCACCGGTCTTTGGCTGACGATCATCCTGGGCGTATTGTTCTCGTTCATTCAGGCTTATGAATATAGCGTTGCGCCATTCCCGTTTGCCGGCATCAACTATAGCTCGGCATTCTACATGGCGACCGGCTTCCACGGCTTCCACGTTCTGGTCGGCACGATCTTCCTGATCGTCTGTCTGGCGCGGGCCTATAAGGGCCACTTCACGCCGAAACAGCATTTCGGCTTTGAAGCAGCAGCCTGGTATTGGCATTTTGTCGATGTCGTCTGGTTGTTCCTGTTCGTCACCGTCTATGTCTGGGGCGGCTGGGGCGCACCGGTCCACTAGGCGAGCGCGTTGACCGATACCGAAAATAAAAAGGGGCAGCCGGATGTTCTTCCTGCTGCCCTTTTTGGTCTCTGCCCCGATTGCGGGCAGAAGACGCTTTTCGCCAATCTGACGAAATTTTCTGACAAGTGCCGCGCGTGCGGCCTCGACTATAGCCAGTATAATGTCGGGGACGGGCCGGCGGCTTTTCTGACATTGATCGTTGGCGCGATAGTCCTGGGTCTGGCCCTCGCGATCGAGGCGAATTTCCATCCGCCTTTCTGGGTGCATGTCATGCTCTGGGTACCGCTGACCGTCGCCGCGGTTATCGGATCGCTGCGCGTGTCGAAAGCATTATTGCTGATTCTCGAACATCGCAATCAGGCCCGTGAAGGCAGTATCGACGGCGGCGACGGTCCGTGATCAGGCGCCTGCCGATAGTCGGGACGATTCTTGTGCTGGCCGCCGTGGCGCTCATGGTCGGTCTCGGCATATGGCAATTGCAGCGGGCCGACTGGAAGAATGGACTGCTGGCGAGCTATGCCACAGCATCGGATATGCCCGCCATAGCCTATCCTGCCGTAACGAATGAGGAAGACGCCCCCTATTTTCGCAAGTCGACCGTCAATTGTCTGGAAGTGATTGGCTGGCGATCAACCAGCGGGCGTAGCGCCAACGGACAATCGGGCTGGGCCCATATAGCCCAATGCCGCACCGCAGGCGCGGAAGGACCCGGCGCTCAAATCGTCGCTGGTTGGTCCACCCGGCCCGATGACCCGGAATGGGCCGGCGGCATTGTCGATGGCATCATTGCGCCGGACAGCCAGTATATCATCCGTCTGGTAGCCAGCGAACCGGTCGCAGGGCTTCAGAAAAGCCAGCCGCCGGCGCTGGAAGATGTCCCCAACAACCATCTGTCCTACGCTGTGCAATGGTTCCTTTTTGCCGGGATAGCGCTGGTCATTTTCCTGATCGCGTTGCGAGGCCGCAACAAGGGCGTTGCCCAATCCGGCAACTTGTCCTAACCCGCTCGCCATCATGGACTATATCTCTACCAGAGGCGCTGCGCCCGCACTGAATTTCGAACAAGTAACCCTGGCCGGACTGGCTGGCGATGGCGGCCTTTATGTGCCCGAATCATGGCCCTCTTTCAGTCATGACGAGATTAGGGCGATGGCGGGCCTTTCCTACGTGGAGATTGCCGTCCGGGTGATGCAGCCGTTTGTCGGCGATGCGCTGGACGAAACGGAACTGCGCGATCTTTGCGAGCAGGCGTACGGGCGTTTCTCCCATGCTGCTGTCACGCCTCTGGTGCAACTGGACGGGCGGCAATGGCTGCTCGAACTTTTTCCACGGACCAACTCTGGCCTTCAAGGATGTGGCGCTTCAGATACTCGGCCTGTTCTTCGAGAAGTTTCTGGCCCGGCAGGACAAGCATCTGACTGTAGTGGGTGCAACTTCGGGCGATACCGGTTCCGCGGCGATCGATGCGCTGGCTGGCCGTGACAAGGTCGATATTTTCATGATCCATCCGGATGGCCGGATATCCGATGTGCAGCGGCGCCAGATGACCACTGTGCTGGCGCCCAACGTCCACAATATCGCGATCGACGGCAGCTTTGATGATGCGCAGGCGATGGTTAAACGGATGTTCGCCGATCAGGAAGTGACCAACCGTTTCTCGATCTCGGCGGTCAACTCGATCAACTGGGCGCGGCTGATGGCGCAGGTCGTCTATTATTTTTACGCTGCCAGCCAATTGGGCGCTCCGAATCGCAAGATTGCCTTCTCCGTACCGACCGGCAATTTTGGCGATGTCTTTGCCGGCTATGTTGCCTCGAAAATGGGATTGCCGATCGAGCGGCTGGTCGTGGCGACCAACGTCAATGACATCCTCCACCGGGCGCTGAGTGCGGGGGGATTATTCCACCGGAACCGTGACCCCGACGGCTGCGCCTTCTATGGATATTCAGGTCAGCAGCAATTTCGAACGGCTGTTGTTCGATCTCCAGGGCCGCGATGGTATCAAAACCGCGGCGCGCATGACGGACTTCGAAAAGAACCATAATATGCAACTGGAGCCGGGCATGCGGGAAACGGCGGCTTCGCTGTTTACCAGTCACCGCGTCGATCCGGATGACATGTCGCTGGCGATGCGCTGGGCCCAGGACAAGGCGGGTCAGATCATTGATCCGCATAGCGCCATCGGCCTGTCTGCGGCGCAGAATGTGGATCTCGATCCGTCGGTTCCGGTGGTGACACTGGCAACTGCTCATCCAGCGAAATTTCCCGATGCGGTTGAACGGGCAACCGGCATTCGTCCGGCCTTGCCGCGCCGGGTTGGCGATTTGTTTGACCGGGAAGAAAAATATACCAAGCTGCCGGGTGATTATGACGCGGTGAAAGAATTTATCATGTCCAACGCCACGCCGACCGATGGCTGAAACCAGCCCCGCTCCGCTATTGATGATCAGCGACCCGCGCAGCGACTATGCGCTGGTTGATTCCGGACACGGGCGCAAGCTGGAACGATACGGGAAATATCATTTCATTCGCCCGGAACCGCAAGCAATGTGGGCACCGGCCAATGATGACTGGCAGGCCGATGGCGAATTTATTCCCGCCTCCGACGAGGATGGCGGTGGCCGCTGGCATCTGAATGCCAAAGTCCCGGAAGAGGGCTGGCAGATGGACTGGGAAGAAGTCAGCTTTACCGCCCAGTGCACCCCGTTCCGGCATCTCGCCTATTTCCCCGACATGGATCCGGTATGGCGCTGGTTCCGGGGCAATCTGCAGACGCTCGAATCGCCGCAGATGATGAACCTGTTCGGCTATACCGGTGTCGGTACGCTCGCGCTGTCGGCGGCGGGCGCCAATCTGGTGCATGTCGATGCGTCGAAGAAATCGGTGACCGCAGCGCGCGACAATGCGGCTCTGTCGGGGATGACCGATCGTCCGATCCGTTGGATCATCGACGATGCAGCCAAATTTGCCGCTCGCGAAGTAAGACGCGAACGGCGCTATGACGCGATCCTGATGGATCCGCCGAAATATGGTCGTGGCCCGGATGGCGAAATCTGGCGACTGGAAGAACATCTGGCCGGGCTCGTCGAAAATTGCGGGCAACTGCTTGATGGCGACAGTCGCTGTATGTTCCTGACTGTTTATGCGGTGCGGATGTCGGCGCTGGCGCTGGGCTCGTTGCTCAACGAGAAGCTGGCCCATCTCGGCGGAACGATCGAGGTTGGTGAACTGGCGGTGCGCGAAGAGGCGCGGGGACTGCTGTTGCCGACCGCGATTTTTGCGCGCTGGTCCGCCTGACTTGCCATTTACCTGCTAACATGGTCAGATATTATCTATGACAGACACATTGCTTCTGGAAGTCAACGATCTCGATGTTGACGTGCTCACCGGGATCTATTCCGAGGAAACCCATTTGCCGCAGCCGCTGCGCATTTCGATCGCTGCGGAACTGAAGATACAGGAACGCTATGAAGCGGACACGCCGCTCGAACGGTCCAAAAATTTTATGGACCTCAAGCATGCCGCGACCGAAGCACTGCCCGAGGGCGTGCATTTCAAGCTGATCGAGGCGGTTGCGGATCATATCGTCGAGACGCTGTTTTTGCAGGACCAGAATATATTGCGGGTCACCGTCAAGATCGTCAAATTGCTGATCTCCGAAAAGGGAGAGCAGATCGGCATTACGCTTAGCCGGGGCCGGAAATGACCAGACCGCTAGCGCTGGTCACCGGCGGCGTGAAACGGGTTGGTGCGGCAATTGCCGCGCGACTGGCCGATGCCGGCTATGCGCTGGCGCTGCACGGCAATAGCGATGCCACGCCCGAAGAGGGGCTGGCAAAGAAGCTCGCGCAAACGGACTGTAAATGGTCCGGTTTCCCAGCAGGATTTTCTCGAAGAGGGCGCCGCTGAAGCGCTGATGGACCAGATCGTTGAACATTTTGGCCGGACGCCGGATTTGATCGTCAACAGCGCCTCGATATTCGGACAGGATAATGTCGGCGAGATTCTGGAAAAGGATCTGCAGGAGCATTTGCGGGTCAACAGCCTGGTTCCGGTGCTGCTGACGACCGCTCTCCATCACCGCCGGCCCGAAGACAGCGACCGCGCCTGTGTGGTCCAAATATTGGACCAGCGCATCCGCAACCCCAATCGGGACCAACTGAGCTACACGCTTTCCAAACAGGCGCTCGCCGGCTCCGTCCGTTCGCTGGCGGTGGCCTGTGCCGACAAGCTCCGCGTCAATGGTGTCGCACCGGGACTGACGCTGACGGCGGGGGAATATGGCGAAGAGCAACTGGCCAATATCACCGCGATGATGCCGCTCGACCGGCTTCCGGTGCCTGATGATATCGCCGATGCCGTCCTCTATCTGGCGAGCGCCAAAAGCGTCACCGGACAGATAGTCTATGTCGACGGCGGCGCCAGTCTGAAGAGCTTCGACCGCGACTTTTGTCCATCTCGGCAAGGACTGAACCTCCCGATACGCCTCAAAGGACAGGTTTTAACCTGTCCCGAAATAGCCCATTTCATCATCATCCAACGCCGGCCGCTTTTGCGGCAGGCGGGATGCATTTGCAATTTTGAAAGGCTTATCATGCGTATTTCCCCCAAAATGATCTTGACGACCACCGCTGTCATCGCGCTTGCGGCTTGCTCGACCGAAGCTCCTCAGGCTGCCGTGGATGAAGGTTCCGCCGACGCGATGATGGATTCGGCCACGACCGCCGAAACCGGAACGATTGTCGATGTTGCCGTTGGCAATCCCGACTTTTCGACGCTT
>UEXL01000131.1_pt1 | contig 14074 bp, 33 predicted proteins | sample 1796671 | NCBI WGS metagenome assembly UEXL01 (sample SAMEA4772471, study PRJEB27181) | metagenome
TTTGTATTTATGTCTGTAGTCATACTTGGATAATATAGGATAAGTCAAGCATTGTCAATAGCCTCAATCTTAATATTTGTATATGGATTGCCTGCCCAATTAGTAGCCTTTTCTTTAACTACATTAATCGGAGTTTCAAGAGCCTCGGTCCTTGGGTGTAGTCTAATGAATTCTTCCCAATGTGCATAAGCAAATCATTATAACAACCTTGACTACAAAATGTGAGAAGAAACTATTTCTAATGTACTCATTGCTTTGAGCGATCTTTCTAGTCCTCAATACCTTAGAACCTTTAACACCTCTTATCCTGTCCTGTGTATGATTAGTATGGCACTTCGGACCATGACACCATTATAATCCATTAGTGCCTCACTTTCCAACTTGTAGTTGCTGTTCTATATCCATGACTATCTAAGTCATAATAAACATAATAAGGCACACCTTTTTGATGTTCCATATCTGCTTTTTTCGTCATGCTTTCCTTGTCTTGTTATGTGTTTCTTATGCTTACTAGCCCAATAAGTTATGTAAAATGTTTTAGTCATATTTATTTCTCTCTTTCTGTCCCTATCCTATACGAAATAGGATAGATTGTCAATAGTTAATTTACACTTTGTTGTTCTCGCAATAGTTGTTTGGCTATTGCTATTTTTTCCTCTCTAGTTTGTTCAACCTCATCAGTTAATAAATCAGCTAGATTAGTTGGACTATAAATAGATAATGCCATTGAACTACTTTCATTCAATACACTTTCATTTAGTACAACACCTAATTTATCAGCTAACTCTTTGCTTGGTCAAAGTATCTGTAAGACTTTAAACCCATTCGTAGTTTTTCATTTTCTTTCAACATTGGCAAATAGATTTTTGTGTGCAAGAATTACATTTTCCTGTGCTGACTTAAACTTATTAAACCACTCGTAGTCTTTAGTTTGGAATTGTCTACTATGACAATATGATGTTCCAATAACCCAAAGTTTAAAGTCATTTTCCCATTCATCTTTGTGATATAATTTATTACCACTCTCATCATTACGACCACCAAATCCTAAATGATTTCTTACATTAGTTTCAGCTTTGTAATAAGTTGGACTTTTATCTTTGCCACTATTATCAACCCTAACATCATAATCTGCGTCAAGTCCTTTTGCATTTAACTCATCACGATAGTAAGAAGTTAAAAATCACAATCAGCTTCAAACTTAATTTGCACTTCATCATAGACTTCTTTTGGATTACCATTGTAATCTTTGTCCATACGAGGTGTATCAGATTGAACATAGAAACAATTATCATGGTGTAAATCCCCACCACTACTATTGTATTTTGCAATCATTTTTCTGATTGTATCTACATCTTCCTGTGGTTGATGAAATCTAACAAGGTCATTCATTTTAACTTTTGCCTGTTCTCTCATTAGATTGTAGTTTGTTATTGCGTCTTGATGTTGTTTCTTGTATTTTGAATTATCTTCAAAATGACTTTGAAATACATCTGCAATAACTTTTCTCTTATCTGCATTAAGAGTTTGTCTTTTTTCTTTAGTCATATTTCCTCTTTCTGTTTTATTTTGCATGATTTGAAATTAGCACTTGACAATAGGATTGTCAAGTATTATATTGGATTTAAGATTTAACTAATCTTACCTACGCCCTTTTGGTACTACGGCGTTATAAACTCAAGTGATTATGGGACTTGCACCAGAAAAAGCAAGTAGGATTATTGACTAGAACGAAACTGGGTTGCTCCGACACAAACACTAGTCCTGATCCCTGATCCACTGGGAAACCACAGAGAAAACTGTGCCGGTGGATCTGGGATCAGTTTGCCGGGATACACTGACAACCGGCCTGATCCCTGGTCCATTGGAGGTCTAGCTATAGCTAGATCAAATCCGACGCGCGTCAGCCGATGGACCTGGGATCAGAAGGGTTGTGTTGAAAGATACATAAACGCTGATCCAAAGTTTTTGATGCTGGGTTTGTTTACTCAACCCCTCCTCATCAAATGACAGGCGCTTTTTGGGCTGGAGGTAAGAAGACCAGCCCTGAAGTGAAGAAAGAAATTATGAGCAGAAGAATTGAGAACCCGGTAATATTAATTAATCACTGGCGCTGGCTCGAGGCCAATGGCTACAAGCAGCAAGCGGCAAGCTGCAAGCTTCAAGCAGCAAGCTTGACAAGAAAGAATTATAATGTTATAGGAGAATAAAGGAGAAAGAAATTATGCAAACAAAAGAAGCTTTAAAATTATAGGAGGCAGCTAAGCAAACCGTCAAAGATGCCTGGCTGGTCGATAGGTTTACCTGCCAAAGAATGCAAGACTGGCGGCAAGCTTCAGAAGGTCCCAGGCAGCGTCTGCTTTGACTGTTACGCGCTCAAAGGTTGTTATGTCTTTAAGGTTGTTCAGGATGCACAGTATCGAAGGCTGGCAGCCATCAAGAGCCCGGACTGGGTCCAGGCAATGGCTCACCTAATCAACAGCAAAAAGCCGGATGTGTTTAGATGGCACGACAGCGGCGACGTCCAAGATCTAGATCACTTACAAAAAATTTATGAAGTATGCCAGCTCACACCTTCAAAAGGCATTGGATGCCAACCCGTGAAGCATGGATAAAGGACCATCTTCAGGACAAGCCAAACAATTTAGTCATAAGGTTCAGTGCGCCCATGGTTGACCAGCGGGCGCCTGCTTCCTGGCCTAACAGTTCGGAGGTTGTTAACAGCAACGCCAGCTGCCCGGCCCCTAAACAAAACAATGAGTGCAGAGACTGCAGACAATGCTGGGACGCCTCAATTAAAACAGTTTCATATGGTAAGCATTAAAGAATTCCCGCGTGGAATAAATTCGGATCAGGTCATTAGCGAAGCCAACTCGACGGAGGTAAAACGGCGTGCATCCTGGTCCGGGCCTCAAGCATCAAGCTTCAAGCTTTCGAACCAACCTGTTCAAGCATCAAGCGACAAGCACAAGCCCCAAGCACAAGCCTCAAGCTTCAAGCCACAAGCACAAGCTCCTGATCCTAGAACCACGGTACATGGATATTGAGAAGTTTTAGGGGTAAAGGACCAAGGGCCTTTACCATGATAAATGTATTGTGGATGACGTTTATGGAAGGCAATTTGATGTGGGAAAATCGAAGTTTGTTACCTTTAGTTACCTTAATTCTATAGTACAAAAGTGCCCAGAAGTATTACAGACCAATAGATCAGGAGTACCAAGTAAGCTACTGTTTTCAATTCGAATAAGCGAAAATGTTTAAATTTCTTTAATTTGTTGATAGAATTTTGCCTCTGGGCCCATATGTTTTTAAGGTAACCACTGCACTTAAATTTGCAGTTTGGTGGTAAGATATAGTACTAGTTTTTCTGTTTTAATACAAGACGATGAGCGCTATGACCCTTGTGACCTATAATTGGTGTTGCGTTTTCTTGTACTTCCATTCTAACTACTTTTTCTAAATGACCATTTACTTCAACCATAATAACAGCATTAGATATAGCATTACCTTGTCTGCTACCATCTTTATTAGCTGCTGTGAATTTAGATAAAAATTGTTGTAAGTCTTGTACTCGCATTATTTTTTTATCTGCATTTCTAATAGTTGAATCTCTTCTTAAGTCTAGCAATTTCTGCTTGAAAGTTATCATTTTGTTCAACTGTCTTATTGTACCAGACATTTCAATTACAATTTGTTTTGTACCTTTTAATTGATTTTCAGTTTTAATATACAAACTTTCTCGTTCTTTGTATTTGTAAATCAGCTCTGTATTGTTCTGTTAAAGCAGTAAGTATCTAGCTTAGATTCATTTTCATGACTCATATCTTCTCCATGTTCTTTCTTGTTTGTGTATGTACGCTTGTCTTTCATGCTATTGACAATATAGGATAGTTACCTTAAAAAGTCAATATGGGAGTTCCAAAAAGATTAACAGAAATGCAAAAAAGATTTGCTGAATATTTAGTATTTGGTGGACCAGAAGGACCAGTCAACAAAGCAGAAGCAGCAGAGCTGGCTGGATATTCCAAAAGAGCAAGAGTAGAAGGATCAGAACTTACAAACCCAAGACATCACCACTTGTTGTTAAATACCTAGATGAATTAAAAATAGAAAAAATGTTAAAATATGGTGTGACTTATGAAAGCCACATAACAGAATTAGCTAGAATTAAAGATCTTGCTTTAAAAAGAATTCTTTCTCTGCAGCTGTAAACGCTGAAACAAATCGAGGAAAGGCAGGAGGACTATACATAGACAGAAAAATAATAAAACATGGCAAACTAGAAGATATGACAGAAGAACAACTAGAAATGAAAATGGCACAGATCGAAGAAGACTACGCAAGTCTTTTGAATGATGATGCTGAGGTTGTTGAGGCAATTGAAGTTAGTGAACCTTCGTTATCTTCTTCACACAAGAAGTCGGAAAAACAGAACGCTCAGAAAAAGTAATAGACCCATCATCATCAACATCATAACCAGCAAAGATTCTTACAGTCTCATCATCTTTACTAAACAACCAACCCTCACTTACAGGTGTTGCTAGTTTCATATTCTTAAACTCACGTTCACTACCCCAACCGCCTTCAGTGATGATATCAATCCAATCTATACGTACACGTTTGTATGGAAACTTAACCTGTTGCTTTAACAGTCTTAGGTTTAGTGTAGCTGTCAATTCTTCTAGATTTTTCTGGATTTCATATCTGTATATGTATCTAAAAAAAATCAGTTTTCCAGAATTTGTATCGCGCGCGCATAGGCAAACTGAGATATTGCCATAGGTGACAAAATAATCTGTCACATGACACTTTTTTAAACAACATTTTGGCGTACTTTATTGTTGTATACCAACACTAATAGCTCAAAGTGACAGAATGACATTATTTCTATAGTAGTTTTTATTTTTTTTTTTATTTTTTTTACCATACATATACACTGTCATTATGGTGTGGTATTTATGCCACAATTGTGACATATTTATCACAGTACTTGCTTATCTGCCTTATTTTTGACATAATATTTCTCATTACTGCCACTTTATCCTCAGCTTCAGCAATAATTAGTAATAGTTTGTCAACCTCACCGGTAATATCTATGTGTTCTGGTATTATTATATTATTCTCATTAAACGATTGTATCTTGTACAATGCGTCCTCTATCACAGCTTCGTATCTCTTTAGAAGCGTTCTAAACAACATATCATTCATTTGTAAAATCCTCTGCTTTCATTGGTTTGGTTCTCTTTCTCATCATGCATAAGTTCATTATACATATCGATTCGTTTTAATGCCTTGTGTTTCCAGGCTCTAAGGCTTGCACCTTCTGTTTTGAATTCTTGATAATATAAGTCAGGCGTGCAGACCATGATAACTCCTTGCTCGATCTTACTGCCGTAGACGTAGTCGTGGGCCATGGCGTACATGGCAATCTGTATGTAATAATCTTCGATCCATTCTTCTTTTTCGGACGGTTACTTGTTTGAAGTCAACAATAGTTTCTATGCCATTATGATTGCAAACCAAATCTGTTGAGCCCGCGTATAGACCCGGGTAGTGTAACATAACTTCAGAGCCATAATACTCTTCCACTGGCGCAAGACCAATCTCAATAATTTTGTCGGCCATGGGACGCGCCTCTTGTCCGATGCTTGTAAGATCAACACAGCCAGTGCCGAGAACATAATGTTCCAGGAATTTATGCATACAGGTCCCCGTGCACTAGAATGATTCTTGATTCGTTCTGCGTTCTCTTCACCAACTTTTGCCTTCCAATTTTTTAAAAATCTTTATTTTGGTAGCGCCTAATATCGTAGTTACACTAGGAAGTCTATAATTACTTATCTCATAAACCCTGGTCCCTGATCCGGGGTCCGTGAGCTGTTTTCCTTGTATATAGTTGTATTTATTACTTTTCTTTATCATCGCGTTCTTTTATTTAATTTAGATTGTTGGTAACTTGCATCAAGGTCCCGTTGTTCTTGCTGTAGTTTATTAAACTTATCATATCTTTCTTAAAATTCTATTATAGTTATCATCATACTTATTCTAGGTCTAGACTTACCATCATATTTAAATTTCATAAGGTCCTTTCTTATTTATTTTACGACCACGATTCGTCGGTTTAAATTCCATTTTTTTACGTACAGATTCTTTTATAAATCCACCATACTCGTCCGGATCTAGACTTACCATAAGTAGGCACTTGCCTAGACCAAATTGAGGTTCTTTTCTTTTTTCGTAACGATTCTTCTTTCTCTAGAATCTCACGAATTTTTATGTCTTCTTTTATTTCCATAACCTTTTTTTCTATCAGAGTATAACATACACCAGACCAACTTGTAAGTTTAGTTGACCAATGATTTACAAACATTAAAAATTATAAATATATTTATCTAACATCTTTTTACCATCCTATATTCATCTAATGATATTACATTATTTTTTAAAGCTTACTTGTGTAATGTTCTATTACTTGTTGTATCTTAGGTAACTTAGTATGAGCAAAGGCCATATCAAACAACACACATAATAAGCATCTCTAAATGTACAACGCCATCTGTATTGTTTAAGATAAGGTGTACCATCAACTCGTTTACCTTTAACTTTTTAGGTGTCAGTGTACCAACACCTAATACTTCATGCACCCACATCAGAACACTACGATCAGTCATAGTGATCTCCATGCTTAACGTAAACTATTAGATAGTCTGTATCCAGGTTTACCTTTGTGTTTCTTTTTCTTTTCAATGCCACGTCTTATATGTATGGAACCTTCACCATCAAACAGTCCTGCAATATACGCTTTGTCAGTATCAGGTATCATTTAATGTAACTTACCACGATCTGTAATATTATCAGCATCGATATAAGACTCCACAACTTCGGACTCATCCACATAAATCTCCCCTTCCGAATCACATGTCTCACATTGAGGACCACGTGTTCTCTACCTTCTTCTAATACCGCTTTAACATATCCATTACCATTACAGTCAGGACATATCGCTGCGTGTACGTTATACTTTTTTGAGTTTGCCATTTAATTTCTTCGCTTTCTCATTTGCAATTGATTCAATGGTTTTGCTTATTGATAATTGTGCATCGGGCAATAATACCTTCGACAAACTTATCAATGTCTTGTATGTTTCATGTGTTAAGGAAACATTTCTATATTTAGTTATATCAGTCATTGTGACTTCCTTTCATTTATTTATAATGACTATATAGGAGATTAATATTAAAAGTCAATGACAAAATTTATTTTATTAATGTTAGTTTGTAGTGGCATTCCAGGAAATGATTGCAAACCTATTCCAACTCCTATTACAGAATTTAATACTTATCATGAATGTATTTATTTTGGTTATGATTACTCTAGTATTTTGTTAAAAGAAATGACTCCAGCAACAGTAGATGAATACAAATGTATACTAAGTTTGATTGTAAAGAAAATCAAATTATTTAATTCATATTACCCAGCGCCATCCTGATCAGGGAACTCTGACGCCACAGGTGTACACCCATTGCTACCTTGCGGTCATCGCTAACGTACAGGGAAATGCCAGAGGCAAGATTTGGACGCCGAGTTGTGATCTTACTGATACTTAAATTTTTAACAAACGATACCACAATGCTTTGTAATATGGATCTTTTGTTTTGTTCCACATTATAGCGGCTTCATCAATCTTTTTCAAAAGTTGTTCTTGTGCCATGTGCTATTATCTTTTTTATACCTGGTGCTTTTATGTTTAACGTTGCATAACTAGCCCAAGCTTTTTAATCAGATTAAGTTCTAATATAAGATTAGACCATTGTTTCTGAGTAATGTTATTACTTGTTATTGTTAATTGTTTTTCTTTCATATCCTATATATAGGATATCAGAGGATGTTTGTCAACCCTGGCCTTTGTATCTTGTCTGTTTTTTTTGACGTTTTCTGTTTATTTTGAGATTTTTATGTTGCCGTGGTCCACGTTTCTTGGGTTTATCACGAGGTGTAAAGAACTTAAAACTTTGTTTAGCCATCTTTCCATTCTTTTACAAAAGGTAGCCGCCATCATCACGTGCAGTCATGACAGGTAAATAACTTATCTTACCATTAACGTGTTGCTGTAAATCTGATCCACAATTCATACATCTATATAAAGCTTTATCAAGACCAACTAAAGTTGTGAACTGATCACACGTTGGACATTTACCATTAACTACTTCTGCCTGTATTTTCCATTACTCTAATATTAACTTTTTTATAGACAAAGATCCATCTATATTTTTCTTCAAGTTCTGCTTTGATTTAATACATTGATATTTTATGTGCGACTTAGATTCACGTTTAGCGACACGTTTGCCTTTTAAACAATCTGACATTGTTGGTTGTATACGGGCTTCCTTAATCTCTCCGTGTACAATCATAAGTAAAGCTACAATCAACTCTGTCATTAATATGCCTTTCCATTTTCTCTTACCTTATCTTTTAATTCTTCAATATCTTCTAATGCTTTATCTAATTGTTCTCTTAAAAATTCTATATTAACTTTGTTAGTCATATTCATTTCTTGAGTTTCTTCCATTTCTCTACGGTCTTGTAAAGATCTTCAATTAAAAAATGTTGCTCCTGGTCCGTGGGCACTTGTTCAGACTTCTTTAACAAATCATTTTCAAACAATTCACGTGATGTCTCTAATGATACTAACCTTGCAGTCAGCTCTGTATATGCAAACACGCCCATTGCAACTAGAATTATTAGATAGCTACCGTTTTCATCGGCATCTGTACAGCTGCCGATTCTGATATGTTTAATGGTTTATTGCTCATCTTTAGGTCCTATAAACTTGTCACCCATAAGTTTGATATCAGGATTTTCTTTTTTATAATCATCTTTAATTGAATCCCAATAACTTCCTTCAGGTTTAATAATCTTATCATCAGGAATAACTATACCAGAACATTTAGAAACTAACAATTTGAAGTTAGGATTGTTGCTTAAAGTGGGGTTTTTATTGACTTTTCCACACATTTTCATCAATTCTAGCTGCTGTTTTAGCTCCATATTTTCTTGTTGAACAGCTTTAAATTCATCAGTGCAGGCTGAACCTAGATAGTGTCTCCAAGTTAAACGTAAGGACCTATCATCAGAAGGGCTATTATAATTATTGTCAGGATTATTGTGTCTGTACCTAGACTCCGAGTCTCTTTGATCGATTGATAAGCTAATATCACCAGTGCTACAAGTGTTAGTACCATTATTAAGATATTCATTTTTAGGATATGCAGGACCAACCCAAGCTAACAAACAAAGCAGAACAATCAACACACCTGTAAAATAATAATTCATCCTGGCTATCTCCATAGGTCACCTTAATAATTTATTTCTCTGTTTAAATCTTTGATATCATAACTGTGTTCTCTAACTTGATCAGCTAATTGTCTATATAAATTTTCTGCCATCTGCCATGTTGCTTCAGCAGAAGATAGTCTTGTATTAATATCTGTAATATTTTTTTTTCTAATACACCTACATCTCTTTCAAGATTAGTAAGTCTTAATTCGTTTTGATTAATAGTGTCAGTAAGATTTACAATGTAACGAACGCCAGTAAATGTTCCGACTAGCACTGAAGCTACCACCGGTACCATTACTATATTTTTCTTTAACAGGTCTACTAAATTCATTTAACGTCCTCATTTTTTATCAATCTTGTAGAACATTTTTTTACTATCCTCTGTCAACCAATCTTTATTTTCTACATTCCATCTAGTGCTTTGGACTGTATAGTCCGGTACTTCTCTATCTGTTGTGTAGTTAGGCGCATCCCATAAGATACGATTGTTTGGTTGTGCTGCATAGTTACCGTTATCAAGGGCAAGTATGTGAGCACATTTGTGCTCTGCGGGAATTTCAGAATGCTCCGTGTCGAGTATATTACTCTCTGGATGTCCCCAGTCAATAGTAAATAAGTACTCAAAAGGATAATTTATTTTATCCTTACCAAAATACTTTCCACGTTTACCTCTTAAAAAACTAAAACAATGAACACTAGGATAATAACTAAAGCTATTCCATATTTGTAGTTGGTCGATTGGCATATCCACGACTTCGCTTCTTTCAAATTTTTCTTGAAAGAACGCTGAGATAGGTAGACGCCAAAAGCATGCACCATTCGGTAGCATGATATTAAATAAGAGAGCCCTGTCTGTAATAGAGACCACACTAAAGACGCAGCAATCGACAGATTCTCCTTGATGTTTTTCCAAGTCATATAAATACTCCTTCCTTATCTTACAATAAATTGGTGGAATGTCAGCATTTAAATAAGCCATAATTTTATTTTATTTGGCCCCAATTAGGACCTGATTCATAATCTACCTTGTTAGGTACTTCTAAGTCAACAGCATTTTCCATAATATCTTTTATCTTTTGTGCATGCTCAGGACTCTCAACAGATATATCAAGTTCATCGTGTACTTGTATATGCGGTATGATACCTTCTTTATGTAATTCTATCATTGCTTTCTTTGTCATGTCAGCTGCTGATCCTTGTATTAATTTGTTTAATGCTTTGTATGTAAACGCACGTTTAATCCCTGGTCCGTGTTCCAAGAGCGCTTGATCGTGTGGCAATGACTTATGTATTCCAAACTGATTCGGTTCCCATAAATGAAACCTACACAGTCTACCCAGCAATGTTCTAATCTTACCGGACTCTTGCGCACGTTGCATGACATTGTCCATCAGTTGTTTAACAAATGGTACTCTGTTGTGGTATTGTCTAAACAAACTATCTGATACATCTTTAGATACACCAAGTTCTGCTTGTAATTTATTTTTACCCATACCATAGAACAGGCCAAGATTTATGGTCTTAGCCTGTGATCTAGGTATCTCTGCCATATCAGCAACGATCGTGTGAAAGTCCGCATCGCCTTCGCGATACGCATCCAATACATCGTCCACTCCATAGAGATTCTGTAAAGCTGCATAATGCACTACCAGCCTAGGCTCTTGCTGAGAATAGTCAAAACAACCCCATGTATGGCCCTCCTCGGGCACAAATAAGGCCCTGATCCGTGGTCCAAGGTCTTTGTTTCTAGCTGGTATTTGCTGTAAATTTGGGTTTGAGTACTAAATCTACCTGTCACAGTTCCGCCATTATCTGATCTTAATTGGTTAATATCAGCATGTATTCTACCCTTGTGTGAATGTTTCAGTATGGTATCTATAAACGTGGTATGGGCCTTGTTTATTTCCCTGGCCTGGGCGATTCGTTTCACCAGTGGGTGGGGGTGATTCTGTAAAAAGTTTTTAGTAAAGGAAGGTGCAGATGTTTTTTCAGTTCTATCATAATCTAGTTTTAGTTTATCAAAAACTTGTGCGATTGATCGTGCAGCCCATATCTGAGTGTCTACTCCTGTTTCTTTTTTCACTTGGTGTAATAATGATTCTTCTTTTCTGGTCAGTTCTTTTTTTAATTGATTGGCTGCTGTCACGTCTACCTTCACCCCTAGGAAACGCATATCGACCAGACAAGGAAACAACTCAGTCTCCATATCAAAAATAGATTGTATATCTTGGTGAAGTATTTCTTTTTTAAGTTCTTGCCATAACTCTAAAGTTATTTCTGCATCTTTTTCTGCGTATGCACCTACATAAATGGCAGGTAGTTTATACATTTCTGCCTTGGCGTCAACACCCCAATCTTTTGCAGCTGCATATAAATCACTTTCATTTTTTTGTTTTGCCGGTGTATCTTTTAGCACAGTTGTTTAAGTCATAGCGCATTTGATTTTCATCAACAAGGGCCGATGCAATCATCGTGTCCACAATACGACCGCTGACACTTAGACTGAGCGCTTTAATCCAACACACGTCATACATGGCGTTGTGAAAGATTTTATCTGCGGGTGTACTTAGTACACCTTGAAACCATTTTAAAACTTTTGCTCGACTCATATTACCACCACCTTCATGAGCAATAGGATAATAACCTGACCAACCTGCAACAGCTACAGCTATACCTACAACATCACCTTTACCAACTACAGAACCTGATCCCATCTTCATTAGGTCTGGGTCTTTAGTTTCTAAGTCAATTGCTATCTCATCATACTTAGATAAGTCTGGAAAATTTTCTGGTGGTAGCCATTCGGTTTGTGGTTTAAACAAAGGTATCTGCATGTCATTTTTTCCTTTTCTCGTATAAGTGGTTCTTCTATTGTTTTATTTAATGTGTCTTTGTTACTAAATGCATACAAAGCTGCATCATAGTTTTTGGAAAAACTTCCCAGGAAACTATTCTTGGATATATTTCTAATTCAAACATATGTTTGTTAACTTCTATTGTTTTTTTAATTACAGATTTAGCCGGCATCGTAGTCTCTTTCTAATATCATTTCTAAATAGTGCATTGCTTTTTCTATGTCTTCTGCTTTTCCTTTTGACTGGTGTCTGCAAATATATTTTATAGCGTTGCCTTCTGCAAAAAGTAATTTGTTTTCATTTATAAATTCTGCAGGTTGTATCTTCATATCGCGGTAGTGTTTCCGCCTATCTGGTCTTCTAAAGAATTGTAGTGTGATGATTTAAACATGTCTTTATTTGTCATAGTATGTATCCTTTTTCATATTTCTTTGGTTCTATTATGTGTAAGTTTTCTTTTGTTCTTGTTGCACCTACATAAAATAATCTATTCTCGTCATCAGGATTTCTTTCATAACTTCATAGTATTTTCTGTAAGATCTGTTAGCAGTACAACGTTAGTTGCTTCACCACCTTTGCTGCATGTATAGTAGATAATTCTATTCTAGGTTTTTCGTTTAGTTTTTCTCCATTCTTTCTCATCTTACGCAAGTAGTTTACCTTAGTTTGCCCTGCGTTGTCAAATGCTTCATACCAAACTGTTTTAACTTGTAGACCATAATCTTTTACAAGTTGATCTATTCCATAAAAAGATCCTTTAGCCATACCTTTTATTTTTTTAGCATGCCAATTTTAGGTCCTATAAACTTAATCATGTTTTCTATTTCTTTGTACGAAACTAATTGTCCTTGTCTTAAATGTTCCCATGATGTAGCTGCTTGATGTAATTCTTTTTCACTGCTTCGTTTGTATCTGTTTTCATAATACAATCCTTGTCTATACAAAGACTCTTCTATGTCTGTTAGCATGTGTCTTGTTCTACTTAACACTAGCCAATCACCTGTTGACATATCAATACTTTCTATATCAAAATGTCTGTGTAAGTTTCCTTGACTAACTCTAGGTTGCCATGTTTTATCTATTCTATTTCTAATTTTATTTATTATACCCATTGCTAATCCATGTACTTTAGCAGGTATTCTATAAGACTGTGTTAGTGGTAAGTATTGTCCTTCTAATGCTATAAAAGAATCTACATCTGCACCAGCCCATCTAAATATTGCTTGGTCATCATCACCTGCAATAAAAGAATCTTTTGTTTTATTCCAAATAGATCTTGTCATGTCCCATTGCATTAATGATAGATCTTGTGCTTCATCTATAAATACTACATCAAACTTTGGTGACTTATCTGACTTTGTAAAATCTAAAATCATGTCATTAAAATCTATTAAGTTATATTCTTTTTTGTATCTTGCTAATTCGTTGTGTATAATTCTAAGTTGATCTCTCTCCAGGTCTTGTGTGTTCTTGTAAATCAAACTGTTGTTCTGGTGTAATGTTTTGTTGTGCTAGTTGTATAATTCTTAAATACTCACTGTCTGATGTAAAGATACCACCTGGTCTTCTTGATAGTCAGCATACGTTACAGGAAAACCTAACTTCTTACCTAGATCTTTGTAGTGTCTGCTGTGCATAACTTGATCTTTTTAATCCTAACTTTCTAAATGCTAGTGAGTGTAGTGTTCTAAAGTATGGTAGATCATCTTCTGTTAAATTAAATTTTTTAATTGCTCTGTCTCTTGCTTCGTGTGCAGCTTTCTGTGTAAATGCAAAGTAACCTATCTTGTCAGGATCTGTTTGTTTTAGATAGTCATCTACTTTGTTTAACAAAGTTGTAGTCTTACCTGTACCTGGTGGTCCTAATACTATTGTTCTCA
>UEXL01000435.1_pt1 | contig 14056 bp, 27 predicted proteins | sample 1796671 | NCBI WGS metagenome assembly UEXL01 (sample SAMEA4772471, study PRJEB27181) | metagenome
GCGTCGGTGGCATGGTCAAGGGTTTCAGTCCTATTGCCCGTCCACAAAGATTCAAAGGAACATTTTAATGGCATTACCTCCACAGATGGTTGCACCTGCAATGGGTCCCGGCGGACCGGGGATGACCGCAGAAGAACAGATGACCGAGGTCCAAGTACCTATTCAGCAGGACATGTTACCTCCGGGTATTGAGATTGTTGGCGAAGAGCAGATGATCGAGGTCGAGGCGGAAGAGTACGATCACAATGCGAACTTGGCTGAAGTACTTGATGACTCGGTACTTGGAGAGCTTTGTCCTCGGACCTTGGTTCTAAGGTAGATGAGGACAAGGGTTCTCGTGAGGAGTGGGAAGAGACCATATCGAAGGGTTTAGTATTACTGGGGATTAATTATGAGGAGCGTTCTGAGCCGTTTCTTGGTTCATCTGGTGTAACGCATCCGTTATTGAGTGAGGCTGTGACGCAGTTTCAGGCGCAGGCATACAAAGAGATGTTGCCTCCGGGTGGTCCTGTAAAGACGCAGATACTTGGTCAGCAGACCAAGGAAGTTGAGGATCAGGCCCAGCGTGTTAAGGACTTTATGAATTACCAGATTACGGAGGTAATGGAGGAGTTTGATCAGGACACTGATCAGATGTTGTTTTATCTTCCGATAACTGGCTCGACATTTAAGAAGGTTTACTTTGATCCTACCCGTCAAAGGGCAGTATCCAAGTTTGTACCGGCAGAGGATTTGATTGTTCCATACTCTGCTTCTGATTTGCGTACAGCGGAGCGTTACACGCACGTTGTTCGTATGACCGAAAACGACATTAGAAAATTACAGGTAGGAGGTGTGTACCGAGATGTTGACTTATCTCCAGCAGAAGATGACGAGTCTGACTCAACAATTCGTGGAAAGGCTGACGAGCTTCAGGGATTGCGCCCGGGATACAGTGACGAGCTTTATACTATCCATGAAGTCCATGTTGATCTTGACCTTGAGGGATTTGAGGATCTGGATGAGGAAGGTGAAGCTACGGGTATCAAGCTGCCGTATATCGTCACTATGGACGGCGATTCGGGACAGATTCTCTCGGTAGTAAGAAACTACCGTGAGCAGGATCCAATGCGCCGCAAGCGTGATTTTTTTTTGTTCACTTCAAGTTCCTGCCCGGTTTTGGTTTCTACGGGTTTGGTTTACTACATATGATTGGAGGATTATCTCGTGCTGCCACATCTATTCTCCGTCAGCTTATTGATGCGGGTACGCTCTCGAATTTACCGGGTGGTTTCAAAGCTCGTGGTGTTCGTGTCAGAAATGACGATGAACCTATTAACCCGGGTGAGTTCCGCGATATCGATGTTCCCGGCGGTGATGTTCGCAATTCTATTATCCCACTCCCGTACAAGGAGCCTTCTGCAACGCTGGCTCAATTACTCGGGGTGGTCGTTGATTCAGGCAGACGCTTTGCACAAGTTGCAGACACAAAGGTCGCAGATGTCAACTCACAGGCTCCCGTGGGAACAACAGTGGCCCTGATTGAGCAGGGTTCAAAGATTATATCAAGCATCCATAAGCGCCTACATTACGCACAAAAAGCAGAGTTCCGTATGCTGGCAGAAATATTCGCCAACAATCCTATGCCGTATCCATATGCTATCGGGGCAAATATAAACCCTGCTATCATGGCACAGGACTTCGACGGGCGTGTAGATATTCTCCCTGTCTCCGACCCGTCGATTTTTTCTATGGCCCAGCGCTTGTCTCTTGCACAGACACAGTTGCAGTTAGCACAGGCCGCACCGCAGATGCATAATCTGTATGAAGCCTATCGCCGGATGTATGATGCGTTGGATGTGAAGAACATCGACGCTATCCTACCCGCGCCGCAGCCTCCACAACCGAAGGACCCGGCTATGGAAAATGCTATGGCTTTGAAAGGTGCACCAACGCAGGCTTTCAAGGAGCAGGATCACCGTGCTCATATCAGAGTGCATGCATCCATGATTCAGTCCCCTGCTATTCAGGCCAGTCCGCAGGCTTTCTTGTTGTTGCAGGCTCACATTCAGGAGCATGTGTCTTTGTTTGCTAGGGATATTGTTGAAGATGTATTCCAAAAAGCAGTTCAACAGGCACAGATGGCTGGACAGCCAATTCCGCAGATTGATCCAATGGCTGTTGAAGCTATGGTTGCACAGCAGATATCAGAGACACTTGAACAGTTGGCACCTCTTCTCATACCGCCGCAAAAGCCTGACCCACTGGTTGAGATTCGCCAGCAGGAGTTGCAGAACGATACGCAAGAAATACAGCGTAAGATGCAGAATGATGAAATGGACTTCCAGATTGATCAGGCTAAGTTAGAGCAGTCGGCACAGTTGGCTATGCAGCGTATGCAGGCGCAGCAGGGCATTGCCAATGATCGTAACGATGTGAACATCTATCGTATTAATACTCAAGCCGCCTTGAAGAGAGGTCAGTAATGTTACAAGCTTTGATTGGACCGGCGACTGACCTTATTGGTAAGTTTGTCGAGGACAAAGACCAGAAGAACAAGTTGGCGCATGAGATTGCCACTATGGCGGAGCGTCATGCACAGGAACTTGCTAAAGGTCAATTGGCTATCAACGCTGAAGAAGCTAAGTCCCGAAATATGTTTGTGGCGGGTTGGCGTCCGAGCGTGGGCTGGTGCTGTAGTTTGGCCCTGTTCGCTCACTTTTTGGTCTTCCCGACTATGGATGTAGTGACTGCATACATGGGCATAGAAGCAGTGCCTTACCCAGCTTTTGATATGGATAGCTTAATGACTGTCTTGTTGGGTATGCTTGGCTTGGGGGGAATGCGTAGCTTCGAGAAGGCAAAGGGATTAACCAAATGAGCTTTTTACGAAAACTATTAGACATGTTGTTTTTGAATAATCATGTAGGTGACATGGCGCAGCACAGAGTGCACACAACCAAGTACGAAGATTTATGTAAGTAATGTCGAAGCGTCTTCAAAAAAACAGTGACTATGATCAGTACGACATGGATGGGGACGGGGTAGTCACTGACGAAGAACTGGAACACGCTAAAGAAATTAGGCAGACTGAAACTGAGCTACGCAAAAACTTGGCTCAGTTGCGTATGGCTAGATACACATTGATTAGCATGGGTGTGTTTACCATTGCTATGTTTTTTATACCATTAGACAGGGTCAAGGCGTTAAGTGATATTAGTAATTTATTTTATATTAGTGGTGCTGGCATTGTTGGTGCTTATATGGGTACAACTGCGTGGATGAACCGAAAGTAGAAGCATGAAAGAGTGGGTAATGATCATAAGCATGTGGGGAAATGACGGAAGCATGGATCATTACATTGGTCAGCTTGCACTGCAAGAACCCATGACCGAACGTCAGTGCGAATATATGTTAAAGGACGGCAGGTGGGCAGCTAGTTTTGATAACGAGTATTTTTCAATGAAGGTACACTGTTATCCTAAAGAGTGTGCAGGGAAGAAAAGTTGTGAGCGAGAATAAAAGTCCTTGTGTAGGAGTTTGTGTACTGGACGAAGAACGTGTAAGATGTATCGGCTGTGGGCGTACCATAGACGAGATCATTAACTGGGGAAAGAAATGGCAAGACCAAGAATAAATCAGTTTGCAGATGATCTCGGTATCAACCGTTCTTCCGCAGAGGAACTTATGAAGAAAGCCCGTGGTCGCAAAGACGGCGGATCAGAGACATTGGAGAAACACATGTCATCAGTTGCAAAGCCCCAGACCAAGGAAGAAGACGAAGAGACCAAGGAGCGGATGAGAAAAAAATTCGATCGTTCCAAGAAGCTTCGTGAAGCTCAAGAGGCAGAAATAAATGCCAAGAATGGCAAGTACATGTCATGTCGTGGCATGGGCAAAGCAATCCAAGGTGGAAAGTTCCGTGGAGTTAGCTAATGGCTAGAGGTTTTGGCGGCGAAACAACAGAACAAGAAGCTCGTGGAATTGACAACAGCGCTGCCACTGATAGCTCTATGGCCTCTGTTGCAAGTGGTCGCGCCGACGCAGCTACCAGTGCTGCACTTGGGGGTCGTGACGTAGATCCGGGTGGTGGTGGCGATAATGATTATACACCAAAACCCGCAGTGGACATGTCTCCCGGTAGAATGCAAGCTATGTACGGGAATAATCCACTTGCAACACAGTTAGCAGGAATTAATCAACAGAAATTCAACCAAGCCCGTGGTATTACGTCTTTAAACCCTTACGGTAAAGACGGTTTCTTTTCTAGATTTCTAGGCATCGATCCAAAAAATGTAGATTATTCTAACATTATGGATCAAAGAACTCGTGGGTCTATCGCTAATAATCAATACTCAAAGTTTATGAACCCGCAAAACCTCCCTACTTTGCCGGGGTACAATCGAGATTACCCAACGGCTGAAAGAGGTCAGCTTCGGTCTGGGGTTCAAAAAGCAGGATACGAGACAGCTTTTGGCCCTGTGATGAAACAGGCCCGACAGCAAGACATAGGTGAAATGACTGCTCGTGGTTTAGCTGGAATGTTCGGTGGTCTTCCGGGCTTGGCGCTAGGTCAGATAGGCACACAAGAGTATGGACTTCCGGGGCAGCCCGGTTTTGATTCTTTTGATCCTAATAACCCTCGCCCGGGTGGTGGTATTCTAGGTCAGTTTCTTGGTGGGTTAAATCCAACTCAAGCCAAAGATGCTCTCGTTGGTGCTTTTGCTCCTGTGGCCCCAGCCCCAAAACCTACTTCGATAGGCACTCCTACAGGTTTTGAGGAAAAGCGTAGTCTGCACCCGTTGACAGGTGAGACAGGCACTAAAACTTTTGGCGATCCTTTGTCCGATATGTACGGCTACAATATGCAGGCGAGTCCAGAAGAAATATCTTTAGTTGATGGGACTACTGCTGGTTTTTTAGATACTGTTGCACCAACAGAGGCTGGACAGTACAACTTTAATCCTGCATACGATTTAAGTACGCAGCCTTCTAATCCTTTTGGTACAAGCTTTGATAATATTGCACCTAGAGGCTCACTAAGTCCTGATGAGTTAGATAGTTTGATACAAAACTCTACAACTCAAACCGCTTCTGGTGGACAGCTAGCGGGGCTTTTTGGTGAGAACCCTAAAGCTGCTGGCTTTCGCGATCTTGAGGGAATGATAAAGTCGGTTGTTGACGGAGAAAATTTACCCGACGATCAAAACATGTACGGCCCGGGGATGCCGAACCAGACTCCGTTAACACCAGATGAATTGAATAATTTACTTGAACCATATGGCATGAAGTTAGGTCGTGGCCCTTCTTCGGGTGGCATTATGCAGTTGGCAGTGTAAAATAATATGAGGGAACTCATAGAGAATTGGGTGCACACCGATCTAAGCGTGGTTGACGCACAAGCTGGCTTCGCTCCTTGTCCTTTTGCGAAGAAGGCACTACAGGACGATAGGTTAAAAGTTGTTGAGTGTCTGGATCAGGAGGATCTTTGGAAGACTGTAGTAGCGCAGTGCAAAAGATTTACGTCTAATCACTCGGTTGTAATCTGTGTTGAGGAAAATGCAGAGCAGCCGTATGATCAAGTTGAAGCCGCATGTGTGGTGATGAATGAATGGTTTGCTTCTAACAAAATAGATTTATGGTTATTAGCTTTTCAAACAGACTTTACGATGGTATTCATACAAAGGTTGTCAGAGTTAGATGATGCTAGCAAAAAGCTAGAAAAAATGGGATACTACGAAAACTATACAAAAGAAGATTATATAGGTCTAATCTAACCCGAAGAAGGAAACGAGAAAATGGCTGGAGCTAAAAAGAAAGTTATGCGCCGCAATCGTGGTGGTAATGTAGTAGCCAAGAAAATGATGGGCGGCATGAACAAAGCCAAGAAGATGGCTATGCGTCGTATGCGCGGAGGCGCTATAAAAAAGAAATAAGGGGCATGTATGGACGTTTATAGTTTTATCAGTCAATACAATAAGAGATTGACTGAAAGGATGGATGACATAAGTCAATCCATCACAAGTGGTAGTGTTTCTGATTGGGAGACTACAAAGCAAGAGTCGGCGAAATACAGGGTGTCGCTTATGCTCTTGATGAATTAAAGGCCCTGCTGAAAAAGGTGAATTATGTCGAAGACACTGATAGTACCTGACTACGTTGTCGCGCAACGCGAAGCGAAAAAGGCCGAAGAGGTCCGCAAAGAAAAATCCCTTACAGAAAGAATTCCACAACCCACTGGATGGCGTGTATTAGTCATGCCGTATATGGGCCGTGATAAGACTGAAGGGGGTATTTATGTTCCTGATCAAGTTAGAGACCGTGAGTCAAAGGCTACTGTTGTGGCTTATGTCGTCAAGGTTGGACCTTTAGCATACAAAGATGCCGACAAATTTGGTGGCGGCGATCCTTGGTGTAAGGTAGGTGATTGGGTGTGTATCGGACGCTACGCTGGATCTCGGTTTAGTATCGAGGGCGGTGAAGTCCGCATTATCAACGATGACGAAGTCATCGCAACCATCGTCGATCCAGACGATATCAAGTCATACGGAGGGTAGTTGTGTCAACTAACGCCGCAGAAATTGAAGAAAAAGAAGTCGAAGTTATAGAGGCAGAGGATGATACTTCTGCGGAGCTCGAGGTTGTTGAAGAGGAGAAACAAGAGGAAGAATCCGAGTCAAAAGAAGAGGAGCTTGAGCAGTACTCTAAGTCTGTGCAGACTAGAATTAATAAATTAACGCACAGGTATCGTGAGGAGGAAGCTCAAAGGAAAGCCGCTGTTGACTTTGCAGCAGAAGTAAAGAAACAAAACGACGAGCTAAAGAGCCGTTTAGAGTCTTTGGATCAATCTTACGTCGGTGAATTTGACACTAGAATTAAATCACAGGCGGAGGCTGCTAAACAAGCGTATCAAAAAGCTTACGAAGAAGGCGATGCCGACGGCATGTTCGAGGCTCAAAAGAATATAAGCCGTTTAGCTTAGACGAAGCACAGTTAGATCAAGCTCGAAAAAGGCAAGAAAGGGCTAGTGTTGCCAAAGAACAAGCAAACAATGCTCCGGCTCCGCAACAACAAGCGGCGCAACAACCTGCTCCACCTGATCCGAAAGCGGAGGCTTGGGCTTCTAGTAATGAATGGTTTGGCACTGATCAACCCATGACATACGCAGCTTTTGGCTTACACAGACAGTTAATCGAGGACGAAGGATTTGACCCAGCGTCCGATGAGTACTATAATGAACTTGACAAGAGGATTCGTGCAGAGTTTCCACAAAAGTTTAAGGAAACAAAGCGCGTTGATTCTGGACCCCGAGTCGCTTCTGCGGAGTCCAGTGCTTCTAAAGCACCGTCAGGAAAGGGGCGCAGAACAGTCAAATTGACTCCTTCGCAGATCGCAATAGCGAAAAGGTTAAATGTTCCGCTTGAAGAATATGCTAAGTATGTTAAGGAGTAAGAGATGACTGATTCTACAAGAACGCCACGCGAAGCGACAACTCGCGCTAAGACCCAGAGAAGCAAGCCTTGGGCACCTCCTTCTAAACTGGAGGCCCCGAAAGCACCGGACGGTTACCAACATCGTTGGATTCGTACATCACTTCGTGGTGAGGATGACAAGATGAATGTAAACGCCAAGCTTCGGGAAGGTTGGGAGCCTGTACGGGCTGACGAATATCCTGAGATGGCTGGTAAGTATCCAACTATCGATGATGGTCAGCATGCAGGTGTAATAGGAGTAGGTGGCTTAATGCTTGCTCGTATCCCAGAGGAAACGGTAGAAGAGCGAACTGAATACTATCGGGAGCAGACCCGTCAACAAATGGAAGCCGTGGACCAAAGCCTGATGAGGGAACAACATCCCTCAATGCCTATCCATTCGGATAGGAAAAGCCGTGTATCATTCGGAGGTAAGTCAGATGGCTGACCTCCTACAAAACAAGGAGTAAGCAATGGCAAACACTAATGTTGCCTTCGGCCTCAAGCCGATTAACACTGCGGGTAGCACTCCAGCTACTGGCGGTGTAAATGCATACCCCATCGGCAGTTCCGCAGCAGCAATTTTCCAAGGTACTCCAGTAAAGTGTGACAACGGTGGTTCAATCGTTGTTGGCTCTGCTTCAGGAGACACCGTGGCTTTTGTTGGCGTGTTCCAAGGATGTGAGTATGTTTCAGCCACTACCGGAAAGAAAGTGTTCTCGAACACATGGGCCGGTTCAGGAAGTGCAGACACAAATTTCCCGATCACAGGATTTGTGTATGATAACCCACTTCAGCGCTTCATCATCGCTACAGATGCGACAATTACAGATGAAGCAACCGCAAAAGCAGCTATTTTTGAAAACACACAGTTGGATGGCGGCGCAAGCGGGAGTACAACCACAGGAATCTCATCCGCAAAGATGGATGTTGCTACATTAGACTCATCAAACGCCTCTCTTCCTTTGAAGATTGTTGGCATTCTTGATGATGTAGACAACGAAGACTTTGCAGCCGCAGGTATTCCTATGATTGTGATGATCAACAACCATGCATTGCTTCAGGCCGATTCTGAAGCGGCAATTTCATAGGGAGTTAGATAATGGCTATTTCTCGCGCACAACTTGCCAAAGAACTAGAGCCCGGTCTAAACGCTCTCTTTGGAATGGAATACACCCGATACGAAGGTCAGCATGCTGAAATCTTCGACACCGAGTCATCAGACCGGGCGTTTGAAGAAGAGGTGATGCTGTCAGGTTTCGGTGCAGCACCTGTTAAGGGTGAAGGCACAGGTGTCACTTTTGACGATGCCAACGAAGCTTACACTGCTCGTTACAACCACGAGACAGTGGCAATGGCCTTCTCAATCACTGAAGAAGCAGTTGAGGACAATCTTTATGATCGTCTTGCTTCTCGGTACACTCGTGCCCTTGCTCGTTCAATGGCACACACAAAGCAGGTTAAAGCTGCCGCAGTTCTTAACAACGCTTTCTCCGCTGGCGCATTTGCTGGTGGTGACGGTGTTGCTCTCTGCGCCACTAACCACCCGCTTACAAACGGTGGCACATTCGCCAACGAGCCAGCAACTGCCGCTGACCTGAATGAGACTTCTCTTGAAGACTCTCATCAGCATCGCTGGTTTCACTGACGAGCGCGGTTTGATTATTGCCCTTAAAGGCATGAAGCTTATCGTTCCTCGCCAGCTTCAGTTTGTTGCCGAGCGTCTTATGGTATCAAACCTTCGGGTAGGTACAGCAGACAACGACACAAACGCATTGCGCTCAATGGGCATGCTTCCAGACGGTTATGTAGTCAACGACTTCCTAACTGATACGGACGCATTCTTTATTAAGACTGATGCACCAAACGGCTTCAAGCACTTTGAGCGTTTGGCTCTGTCAACTGCAATGGACCCAGACTTCGACACTGGCAACATGCGGTACAAAGCTCGTGAGCGTTACAGCTTCGGCTTCTCAGATCCTCGCGCAGTGTTCGGTTCACCGGGCGCATAAGTGTAGGCAAAATGATATTAAAGGGCAGCTTCCATGCTGCCCTTTTTTGTTGTACAATGTTTTATTCCTGACAACTGCATTGGGCGGTTGACACTAGCCACGACAGGAGACTTAAATGGCTACCACTACTTTCTCTGGTCCTATTAAGGCCGGAACTATCAAGAACACAACAGGCACGACTCTAGGCTCAAACATTGCTAACGTCGGTCAAGTTGTTATGGCTCAAACATTTTCAGCAGACTTATCAGGCGGTGCTCTAGCTGCTCAAGTCACTGACGTTGTTATCCCTGCAAATTCCCAGATTATCGATTGTGTGATTGACGTTATCACCGCAGCGAGTGGTGCAACTAACCTTAGTGTTGGCGACACTGTTGGCGGTGCGGCTACAATCCTTAACACATTCGCAATTGGGACAAGCGCTGGTCGCAAGTATCCAACAACTCAAGCTGGTGCTGCATTAGCTTGGCAGGATACAGGCGTAGCTGATATTCGTTTGACTGTGACAGCTTCCGCAGCGACAAATGCAGGTCTTGTTCGTGTTACAATCTTGTATCAGCAGAATAACAACCTTGCTTAATAGGAGGGCGCAATGGCTGCTTCTATCACAGCAAAGACAGTTACAGCTACCGGAACAGTGCAAGGTGGTAGAACTCGTTTAAAAGCTTTCTATGTGAAAACAGCTTCTAGCGGGTCACCTGCGGTGGTGTTTAAAAACGGCAGTAGCGGTGCTACTCTATTGTCGATGGTGTTTCACACATCAGACGACAATCAGATTACCATACCTGATCACGGTATGATCTTCGCTGATGAGTGTCATGTGACACTTACCAACGTAGATTCGCTTACTGGATTCTTTGGCTAATGGCTAGAAAACCAGCCAAAATGCCAAGTCGTAATAAGAAGAATTTCCGCTCTACAAAGTCTGGAGCGGGAATGACCAAGGCTGGTGTGGCGGCGTACCGCCGCGCCAACCCCGGGTCAAAGTTAAAGACCGCTGTTACTGGTAAGGTAAAGAAGGGGTCAGAAGCTGCTAAACGTCGTGCTTCATACTGTAGCCGTTCAAAGGGACAGATGAAGATGCATAATATTAATTGTAGCAAAACACCTAAAAACGTATTTGCGCTGCACGGCGGAGATGGAAGTGCTAATGGACAATAAGATATTTATTGTAGCCTTGTTGGGTTTTGTGGCTGGATTGGTATGTCTGTCACGGACTTAAAAACGGAAGTTGCGGTGGTTAACATGAAAGTCACGGAAAACCATAAGATGTTAAGCGTCTTGTGGGATGATTTCTTGGAGAAGAAAAATGACAATCTCGCGTGGATCAATGGCAAAGCAGATATCAAAGCCACCGCAAAAACGGAAAAGACCGTCCAGTAATCCCGCGTTGCCAGAGGGTGTGGTGTTGTTTTAAGTAACAGAAGAAAAGCAACTAAACGTGTAAAAGGAAGAAAAGGAATGCCTAAAGATGCATGCTATCAAAAAGTTAAGCGCAGATATAAGGTCTTCCCGTCAGCGTATGCAAGCGGGGCTATCGCCAAGTGTCGAAAAGTCGGTGCAGCAAACTGGGGAAACAGCAAGAAAAAAGCAAAGGGAGGAACCTTTAAGTACCGCACAACCAAAATATATTGATAGCGGTCCTGTAGTTCTAAGGTAGTGATTGAGTTTGTTTTGGTGGTATACCTTAATGGTAACTTAATTGATAATACGCAACGATTTAGAGATATGGACCGATGCCTATATTTTTCGTCCAGACTTTCCAAACAACCGCCCGTTCCGGTGGGAGAAGGGAAAAGATTAAAGATACACGCAATTTGTAAACCTGTACCAAAGAGATAAAAATGGTTGTAGCGGAAGTCCTCACTGGCATTGCACTTGTACAGCAGTCCGTTGCTTTCATAAAAAGTAATATAGGTACTGTACAGGACATTGGTCAGATTGCTGGTCAGATAGACGATCTTTTTCGTGGGGAAAAAGAAGCGCAACAGGCTAGAAATAAAAAAGCCGGTGGTGGTCTAGGTAGTCAGTTTGGCGTAGACACTGTTGCAAAGGAAGTTATAGACGCGAAGCTTGCGGCGGAAAAACTACAAGAAGTCGCCTCAATGGTTGATATGAGGTTCGGTCACGGGACATGGAAGAGTATAGTAGACGAAAGAGCAAAACGTATCCAAGAAGCTAAAGAGGTCGCCGCCGCTGCGAGAAGAAAAAAGCTGGAGGAAGCCAGAGCATTTGAAGAAGCGGCGAAACAAGTGGCTCTTGTCGCGACAGTTATAATAATTTCTATCGTGTTGTTTGTGTTTTTATTTGGAATGGTTTTGTAGGTATATATTAAACATGGCAGTTAGAAAGACAAAAAAAGGTGCGGCTCTCAAGCGGTGGTTCAAGGAAGAATGGAAGGATGTTCGCACGGGGAAAGCGTGTGGGCGTCGCAAGAGTGAAAAACGGGGTACTCCATATTGCCGCCCCAGTAAGAGGGTGTCTTCTAAAACTCCCAAAACCTCCAAAGAAATGACAGCAGCAGAAAAACGTAGTAGAATATCGCAAAAGAAGCTTAGGTCAGCCAGCGGGTAAGCCACGCAGAGTAAAATCTTTAAGAAGGAAAAAATAATGGCTCTTTCAGGATCCAGAAACTTCGAGCTAAACGTCGCTGAAATTATTGAAGAGGCGTATGAGCGGTGTGGGTTAGAGGCTCGTACTGGTTATGACTTTAAAACAGCCCGACGTTCTCTTAATTTGATGTTTGCTGACTGGGCTAACAGGGTCTTAACTTGTGGACAGTTAAGCAGGGCACACAGGCTCTGACATCAGGAACAGCGACATACACTTTCACAGCGGATTACACCGACTTGTTGGAAGTAGTAATACGTCGCAGTGGAACAGACTTTGAGTTATCGCGAATGTCTAGGGGTGACTATTTAACAATCCCTGCAAAAACAACAGAAGGCCGACCGAGTCAGTATTTTTATAATCGTCAAACACTGCCACAGGTAACTCTGTGGCCTACTCCAGATAGCTCCACAGACACCTTAATTTATTATTTTGTGCAGAGGATGGATGATGCTGACACTCTGGTTAATACAACAGATGCACCGTTTCGTTTCTACCCCTGTATGGTTGCGGGTCTAGCTTATTACGTCGCGATGAAGAAAGCCCCGGATAGAATTCAGCTTTTAAAGTCGGTGTACGAAGAAGAGTTTCAACGTGCAGCAGATGAGGACGAGGACAGAGTGCCGCTGAAACTTCAGCCAAGTATTCAATATCTTCGAGTTAATTAATGGCAAGGCATGCATCTGGTAAAAGGGCTTGGGGTCTTTCGGATCGTTCCGGGTTTCGGTATCGTCTTGCAGAGATGTTGGTTGAGTGGAATGGTCTTAAAGTTGGGCCAGATGAGTATGAAGAGAAACACCCACAACTAAACCCACGCAGGATAGGGCCGGACCCACAGGCTCTTTTACAACCTAGACCGGACACAGCCACCGAGGTAGCTGGTCAGGTTCTTTTAGTGATGAACCCCTTTCAGTCAGGAAGTGCGGGTTCTTCTGTGATTACTGTGTTTGAACCATCTCATGGACGCAGCACATCTAATGTTGTTATTTTCCGTAAAACAAAAGCATTTGACGGTTTTTCCACAACCGTTTTAAACAAAGCTGCTGGGTACACAATCACCGTTGTTGATGCCAATTCGTATACAATTACAGTTACTGGCGAAACAGCAACCATTGGCGGCATAAGAGGCGGAGGCGGGGTTGCAACCGCTGCCGCTGGTGTGGCAACAACATCATCGACGTTTGATTCGATAAGTGTTACATTCGATTCGGCAAGCGAGACTTTTGACGAGGCTTAAATGGCAAAACAAGCAGTAGGAATTGGAACATCAGCTAATGATGGAACGGGTGATACCCTTCGCGCAGGCGCGGACAAGATAAACGATAACTTCGATGAGATCTACAGTGCGTTAGGTAATGGAACCACGCTTACGGATATTATCGACACGAACGGTGTTCTTGACGTTAGTCAAGGCGCGAATAAGATCGTTTTCTATTACGCAGCTTTGAGTGACTTGCCCAGCGCATCAACCTATCATGGAGCGATTGCTCATGTTCATGCGCTTGGAGGGATGTACTTTGCTCACGGCGGAGCTTGGGTACGTTTAAATGATGAAGCCACAGGGCCCGTGACAAAGTACACTGCCGGTACTAACGGAAGCTCGGCGTACACATTCACTGGTCCCGGGGCAACGTCAGGCAATAATCCAAACTTTACCTTCTACAAGGGACACACATACCTAATTGACAACTCAGCTAATGTAGGTAGCCATCCTTTGCAGATTAGAACATCTAATGGCGGCTCTGCTTTTACAACAGGGGTGACAGATAACTACAATTCTACAACCGGGTTAACACAGTTTATTGTTCCGCATGAGCCAAGCGATACCTCTTTAGTGTATCAGTGCACTAACCATAGCGGTATGGTTGGCAACATAACAATAGTATAGTGAGCAGGTGAAATGTCGTTTACATACACAGAGCTACAAGACGCAGTCAAAGATTTTACAGAGAACGAGGAAACCTCTTTTGTAACTAATCTGCCTGT
>UEXL01000545.1_pt1 | contig 14048 bp, 15 predicted proteins | sample 1796671 | NCBI WGS metagenome assembly UEXL01 (sample SAMEA4772471, study PRJEB27181) | metagenome
GTTATTGATGCTCTAAACTTGTTGTTTAGGAACTATATTGTAAACCCGAGCCTGTCCACCAGTGGTCAGCCAATCGGTGGACTAAAGGGTTTCCTACAGTCGCTACAGAAGCTGTGTAGGGAAACCAAGCCAGACCAAGTGGTTATCTGCTGGGACGGCGCTGGTGGCTCAAAGCGAAGAAAGTCAGTCGTGAAGAGCTACAAGGCTGGTCGCAAGCCGCTTCGACTGAATCGTGATATTAGAAACCTTTCAGAGGCAGAGGAAGTAGAAAATAAAATTTGGCAACAACAGAGAATCATCGAGTATCTAAATGAGATGCCAATCATCCAGTTGGTGCTAGACGGCGTTGAAGCTGATGATATTATTTCTTTTATTGTTCAGGCACCTCACTATTCTGGTTGGCAGAAAGTTATTGTCTCCAGCGACAAAGACTTCTTTCAACTTTGCGACGACGAGACAGTCCTCTACCGACCAATTCAAAAAGAGATTTTAAATAAAAAAGCAATTGCCGAGCGAGATGGCATTCACCCTGTGAATTATGCACTTGCACGGGCAATAGCTGGCGATAAGAGTGACAACCTTCCTGGCGTCGGTCGGGTTGGCTTAAAGACCGTGGCAAATCGCTTGCCTTTCTTGTCTGAAGAAAAGTCCTATACGCTTGATTATGTTCGGGAATACTGTGAGAATGTCGAGTCTACTGTGGCAGCTTACACAAGCATTTTGGAGAACTTCGAGCTTGTAAAATTAAATTATAAAATCATGCAACTTTATAGTCCTTCAATCCCCGCTCAGGGCAAGAGAAAGATTAACACTGCTGTTGATAATTTCGAGAACGAGTTCAATAAGACCGAGATAAGGAAGATGATGATAACGGATGGATTCGGTCATGGGAACTGGGATGAGTTATTTCAAACAATGCAGCGTTTTTGTGCTTGACAAATGAATAAGATTGATATATACTGTATAAAAAGGAGTAGAAATGGGTGCAGCAATGGCTGAAGAAAGAAGTGACTTTTCACATTATGGTCCGAGATTCCAAGAGGGTTTGGCACAATTAATTTTAGACGACAGAGTATTTGCCGACCAGATTAGCGAAGTTTTAGACTACGAGTTTTTAGAATCGAAATATCTAAAAGAGTTTGTATCTAAGGTTTTCCAATACAGGGATAAATACGGGAAACACCCGTCGAGACGATACGATGGCAACCATCGTGCGCTCCGAGTTCGAAACTGCCAACGAGGTTACTCGAACTCAGATAAGAGATTATTTTGCTAGAGTATATGCAAGCTCAACAGATGTTGACGGCGCAGAGCACATTAAAGAGGTGTCGCTTGACTTCTGTAGAAAGCAGAAGCTTAAGAGCGCCATGCTGAAGTGTGTTGGTCTTATTAAGAATTCGAGCTTTGATGAAATTAGCAAGACCATCAATGACGCATTGAACCTCGGGTCCGACAACGATGCTGGGTATGATTATATTATTGACTTTGAGAAGAGATTCCAGATTAAGTCGAGGAATCCTGTTAGCACAGGGTGGCAACAAGTCGACTCGATTAGTCGAGGCGGGCTAGGCTCGGGAGAGCTTGGCGTTTGCATCGCTCCAACTGGAGCAGGAAAGTCTATGGCTCTCGTCCACTTGGGTGCGCAAGCCATTCAAGAGGGAAAGACTGTCGTCCATTATACTCTGGAGTTGGCTGACACGGTTGTTGCGACCAGATATGACAGTTGCATCACTGGCATCCCTCTTACAAATACATTTGCGAATAAAGACAAGATTTACGATGCAATTAAAGAAGTTGAGGGTCATCTTATAGTAAAAGAATATCCTACAAAGTCAGCTACGACCAAGACCATTGAAAACCACTTGGAGAAGCTGGTTCGCCGTGGACATGATATCGGAATGGTCATTGTAGACTATGCTGACCTACTCCGACCAGTGAGCGCACAACGAGAGAGAAGAGAAATGAGTTGGAGTCAATCTACGAAGAACTCAGGGGCATGTCTCAAATCTATGGCTGCCCAGTCTGGACGGCATCTCAAACCAACAGGAGTGGCTTGAACGCAGAGGTCATCACAATGGAAGCAATCTCTGAGGCTTACAATAAGTGCTTTGTTGCAGACTTTATCTTCTCCCTTTCCAGAACCATTGAAGATAAGGTCGCTAACGAGGGTCGCATCTTTATTGCAAAGAATAGAAATGGTCCAGACGGCATCGTGTATCCTATTTTTATGGATACTGCAAATGTAAAAATTAAAGTTATGGGTGGCAATGGCACGACCCCAGGTCAGTTAGCATCCCAGACAACCAAGCAGCAAGCTCAGACGCTGAAAGATAAATATAAAAAACTTTAGAACGACAGGTAAAGGAAAATAAATAATGTATACAGAGGAACAGGTTCGTGAAGCGACCTTAGACTACTTCAACGGCGACGAACTCGCCACAAATGTCTTTATGACCAAATACTGCCTTAAGGATACCAAGGGGCAGTTCGTCGAGAAGACTCCACTTGATATGCATAGGCGCATGGCGAGTGAGTTTGCACGAATGGAAGCCAAGCATGGTGGTCCTCGTGCCCTTACAGAAGAAAAGATTATGAGTTATTTCGATAACTTTAAATATATTGTTCCGCAGGGCTCACCAATGATGGGGATTGGAAATGACTATGTTAATGTGTGTCGCTGTCCAATTGTGTCGTTGTTGAATCTCCCGCAGACAATATCTCTTCTATCGTAAATGCTGGACGAGACTTGGGGAATCTATTCAAGCGCCGATGTGGCGTCGGGCTGGACCTCTCGGAACTGCGACCAGACGGAACCCCAGTTAACAATTCGGCTGGAACAACCACTGGGAGCATGGTCGTTTGCAGACTTTTATTCATATGTCTGTAGGATGATTGGGCAAAACGGTCGCCGTGGAGCCCTCATGATTACCATGGATGTTCGACACCCCGATATCGAGAGCTTCGTTACCATGAAGCACGACCTTACGAAGGTTACAGGTGCAAATGTGTCAGTAAAAATTACTGATGATTTTATGAGAGCAGTCGAGGCTGGTGAAAAATTTAATTTACATTTCCCCATCGGCTCCGATGCACCGAAGTATACAAAAGAGGTGGAAGCGACGACACTCTGGGCAGCAATCGTAGATTCTGCAACAAAGACTGCCGAGCCAGGATTGTTGATGTGGGACAATATTGTTAAGAATCTTCCTGCCAATGAATATGCAGAAGATGGCTTTGCTACGATTTGCACAAACCCTTGTGCTGAGATTCCACTATCTGCATACGACTCGTGCCGCTTGATTTCAATCAATCTTAAGAACTTTGTTGAGAAGCCCTTTCAGGATGATGCAGAATTTAATTATTCTAAGTTTACCGAGGTGGTATCGTCTGCAATGAGATTGTCAGACGACTTGGTTGACCTTGAGCTTGAAAAGTTGGCAAGGATTATTGAAGCATCCGACACGGTAGACGAAAAAGAACTGTGGTCTAAGTTGTTTGCCGCTGCCCGAGATGGTCGCAGAACTGGTCTTGGTACTCACGGCTTGGCTGATGCCTTAGCTTGCTTGGGTATTGCATACGACTCCGAGCAATCCATCGCCGCAGTATCAAGTATCTATGGTTGCTTGAGAGATGTGGCATATCGAGAGAGCATGAGCCTTGCAACAGAAAGAGGTTCGTTCCCTGTCTTCTCGTGGAATAAAGAAAAGAATAATGAATTCATCCAGCGCCTGCCCGAGTCCTTGAAGGAAGATATTGCTGCCCATGGCAGGAGAAACATTTCAATCTTGACAAATGCGCCCACGGGCTCAGTGTCGATTCTTTCTCAAACTTCATCGGGATTGGAGCCAGTCTTTCGCAACTCTTATATTAGACGGAGAAAGCTGGGACATGACGAGTTAGATGTTCAGGCGGACTTCGTAGATGACCTAGGCGACAGGTGGAAAGAATTTGAAGTCTTCCACCACAATGTTCAGCAATGGAGAGGTCTCCAAAAGGTTGCCAATTCTGAATTACCAGCATTCTTTGTCGAGTCTGACCAGATTGACTGGGAGCGTCGAGTTGAAATTCAGCAAGCTATTCAGGATAATATTGACCATGCCATTTCTTCGACTATTAACTTGCCCGCTGGGACCGAACCGTCCGTGGTTGGCAACTTATATCTCGAAGGCTGGCGTCGTGGCTTGAAGGGAATCACTGTTTATGTGGATGGCTCCCGTTCTGGTGTACTGGTCACTGCTGACGAGGCAAAGCAGACTGGGGAGTCTTTCCCCCAGCACAGCGCCCCTAAGCGCCCTGAGCAGCTTGAGTGCGATATTCACCACACAACCATTAAGGGTGACAAATGGGTCGTCCTTGTTGGGCTCATGGATGGCAAGCCTTATGAGGTCTTGGCTGGAGAAGCCAGCATGATTGAGATACCCAAGCGTTATGACAAGGGTCAACTCTCGAAGCAGACATTTAAGACAAGAAATAACAGATATGACTTGACATTTGGATACAATGGTGATAGTATTACTGTGAAAGATGTGGTGAAGGCATTTGATAACCCTTCTAACGCCGCTTTCACGAGAATGATTTCGCTAAGTTTGCGTCACGGAGCAGAGCCTAAGTTTATGGTTGAGCAGTTACAAAAGGACAAAGAGAGTGACATGTTTAGTTTCTCTCGCTGCGTGTCCCGTATTCTGAAGACTTATATTTGCGATGGCGAAACTCCCAGTGACAAGTCTTGTGAGGAGTGTGGAGCAGAGGCTCTCATTTATCAAGACGGCTGCGTGACCTGCACATCCTGTGGTTATGCGAAGTGCGGATAAAAAAAAAAAGTACTTGACAAACAGTTCTAAATGAGTTATATTAGTGTCACAACCAACAATGAAGGAGAAAACAATGGTTGACAACAACAACGGTGCAGAAAACAATGGCGAGGACACTTTTGAAGAAAAGGTCGTCAATTATATCAAGTCGCTCGCTGCGATTGAAGAAGCCATGGAGCCCTTCAAAGAACAAAAAGCGAGCACTCAAGGGCAACTATGTCGAAAACGGCTGGTTGACCAAGGAGGACATCAGCATGGCTGTGAAGGCGTTTCGTCTTGTCAAGGACAATACGGACCCAGAACAACTGATGGACTATTACAATACTGTAAAAACTATCAAACCATAAGAGGAGAACCATGAAGCCTTTAAACCGACATTTGAAGGTAACCGTGGCTACGGACGACACCCAGTCAGATAACGACTCGGGTGTCGTCTTGCCTAATGGTTACAAAATTGACAATCCGTGGACAACTGCGACTGTTATTGAGGCTAGTGATGATTGTACTCACTCAGACCTGACGGGTGCAACGGTCATCTTTCAAACCAACATGCTCGTTGATGTAAACACTGAGGGCGCAACCCACAGTTTTGTTCAAGAAAACTATATTGTGTGTTATAGCAAGTAAGACCAGTTGCTGCAAAGGGGAAACGAATTGTGGATTTATCTAGCGTTATATGCGCCGTAATGATGGCAACAAACATGTGGAATGCCGAGACAGCTTGTAAACATATGGATACAGTGGTCGAGGCTTCACAAGAATATAATGTTCCAGCAGAATTGATGAACGCTCTTATCTTAACTGAAAGTGCATGGTCCCCAGCAGCGGTTAGCCACGCTGGAGCCTGTGGTCTAACTCAGGTCATGCCGAAATACACTGGTGGCGGAGCAACTGGTGGCGTGAAATACACCTGCAAACAATTGACTTCGAATCCAGAGCTTTCGATACGCCTCGGTACTAGAGTCTATCGATATTGGCTAACCAAGTATGCAAAGTGCCGAACCAAAGAGTGCAGCAAATCCCAGCATCGAATCGCACTCTGCGGGTACAATGCTGGGTATCGCTGCAAAGGGGAGAGCCCCAACAAGCATGGTACGAGTTACGCCAAGAAGGTGCTTGAAAGGGCAGCGAGGCTTTCACGGCTCATCCGTCGCCACAAAGCCACACATAAGGTAGACTAATGCAAAGGGTGGTTCTGGGGGCAGATATTAACGCACTAAGATATGCCTTCGAGCATGGCTTGCCACTGCTTTATGTTGACCCCAAGAAGCCCCACCACCTTTCTGAAGACCTGTGCGAGTGGCACCACTTATACTGGTGCCTTTCGCTTGCGGGAAAGATTATTTTCGCCAACATGGTCACTTCAATCACTGCCAATCCAGATTCTGGTTCATTAAAAGTTATTTATAATAATAGAACAAGAACTTTCGAGGGCATCGATAAATTTTATATTTTTGATGAGTCCAAGATTGCTGGCTTGCCCGCCTCAATAAGAATGTCCACAGGTGTCGTTGAAGTCCTTGACTGGATTAATGTAAGGAGCGGCATGAAGCACGAGCACGATAAGATAGAGAACTCTTCCCAGTTTATGAAGACTATATTGTTTTACCCGACTCTCAGAATTGATGGAAACCACGACCTAAAAGATATTTGTGTAAAGAGTTACTTGACCGACACAGAGGTTAATCAATTTGAGCACTCTGAACTTGTTGTTAAGATAAAAACACAAGAAGCGATGAAGGCAGTCGGTATCAGGGGCGCAGGAAATGGCGTGGGAAAGTTTCTCTCCATAAAGCTTGAATCAGACAGGCGAGAAATTAATCCACTGGGACACCCAGTCTACAGCGACCTTCCAGAGAATTTAATCTTTAGACCTAGCGCACAGTCCTCGAAGTCTTCAGATGATTATTTAAATATTTTAATGCGTGAGGTTAACTTTGATTGAATCAGGTATTCAAAAGACTCAGGCGTTTCATCTAGCGGGAGTGGTGCCAGTCGCCTCCCAGCCGCTGGACTTTAGCTTCCCTTGGCACGACAGTTTGATGCCAATTGGTAAGAACTATCTAGCGGTGGAAAGGGCAGTCCTAGAGTGTGCCTGGGCTGGCTGTGAGACCATTTGGGTCGTATGCCACAGGGAAATGCAGCCGATAATCAAAGAACGCCTTGGCGAATGGATTCAAGACCCGAACTGGTTATTGCAAAAAGAATTGTATCCAAGCAATGTTCAGCGCCGACTCCCAATTTATTATGTACCCATTCACCCGAAGGACAGGGACAGAAGAGACTGTCTAGGGTGGTCAGCATTGTATGGAGCACTGAGCGCTTATCATATATCTAGGAAGATTTCTAAGTGGGTCATTCCAGATAAATATTATTGTGCATTCCCCTATGGAGTTTACGACCCATCTCAGATTCGAAAGCAAAGAAAAAATATTTCCAGCAGTAGAAGTTTCTTCTTGACAAGCGAGGGGAAATCTGTTAAAAATGGAGAGTATTTGGGATTTACTTTTGATGGAGAAGATTTTAAAACTTGCAGAAGGGAGTTGCGCAAAGAAGGGACTCCAGGCTCTGATGAGAAAACGGGCAGAATGTTGCCACCAGAAAAAAGATGGTCAGCGAGGTTCTTTTCCCTTGACAAAGTTTTTAAACATGTTATAATGAATAAAGAAAGTGGTCACGAGATAGGTGGCTACCACAAGATTGACTCTTGGGCGAACTACACAAGATTCATATCTTCAGGAGAAACTTATGAAAAGCCAGAATTTTTTAAACCAAGGAAATGGAATAGAGTGGGAGACGCAAGTGAGTAATAGACGGAGAAGCAGGTCAGTTGAGCAGATTTATGATGATATTTGTTATATCAAAAAAGAACACGCTGGCTTACCAAATAGATATTATATGTTGACATCAGAGCAGGAACTTTTTTTAAAATTATTTGCAGAATCGCTTGACAAACCCCCCCGTGATGATGTATTATATGCTCGTGACGCTGTGGTTGAGGCATTAGAATCACTTGAAACTTTACTAAAAGAGGTATAAGCTTGGAAAATAGAAACTCATCATCCATCCCCTTCGTTGGTCTTCACGCCCATTCCGTTGCGGGCTCACCGTTCGATGCCCTCGGATATCCCCAAGAACATATGGAGTATGCTTATAACAACGGCATGAGCGCACTGGCACTGACTGACCATGGGAACTGTAATGGTTTGGCTTATCAAGTGCTTCACGCAAAGAAGATGAAAGATGCGGGTCGAGACTTCAAGCCAATCTTTGGCGTCGAAGCTTACTTTCATCCTTCCATCGACGGCTGGAAAGAAGACTACGAAGAAGCCAAGAAGGTAAAGAAGAATCGCTCCGCCCTTAAAGACGGCGGAACAGGCGGTGCTGTAGTTGAAGACGAGCAGCGAAACTTCAAGGGGCTTGTGAATCGCCGCAACCACCTTATCCTTCTAGCTCAGAATCAAACGGGTCTGAACAATATCTTTAAGATGGTCTCGGATTCATTCTCGGGCGACAACTACTATCGTTTCCCTCGTGTTGACTATGAGTTGCTTGCAAAGCATTCTGAAGGCGTTATAGCGGCTTCTGCCTGTCTCGGTGGAGTCTATGCTGGCTGTATGTGGCGAAACGCCGTCACAGACGAAGAAGGCAACCGCACAGGGTTTGACGAAGAGGCTGTGCTTGCTGACATGCGAGAGACTACTCGGGAGATGCAAAAGATTTTCGGCAACCGCTGGTATGGTGAGCTTCAGTGGAACAACATTCCAGAACAACACATCTTAAATAATTATATTATTCAGATGTCCAAAGAGTTTGACATGAAGTTAATCTCCACCGCTGACAGTCACTATCCAAACCCAGACGCATGGAAGGACCGCATTCTTTACAAGAAGCTGGGCTGGCTAGGTCGAAAGGATGAGGTACCATCCGAGCTTCCCGCTGGACTAGACGAGGTAGGCTATGAGCTTTACCCAAAGAATGGCGAGCAGATGTGGGAAAGCTACAAGCAGTATTCTGAGGAAGCGGGAATCCAGTACGACGACGATATCGTCATGGACTCAATCACTCGCACCGCAACTATTGCATCGGAGTCCATTGAGGATTTCATGCCAGATACCAAGGTCCGCCTTCCAGACTTTGTGGTGCCAGAGGGTATGACAGCAACCCAAGCTCTGGTTGCATTGTCGATTGAGGGGTTGAAGGCTAAAGGCTTTGGTGACAATCAAGAATATATTGCTCGCCTCAAGACTGAGCTTGAAGTTATTGACTCTCGTGGCTTTTCAAAGTATTTCCTGACTATGCGAGCCGTCGCAGATAAGGCTGTGGAGAAGCAGCTTGTAGGACCAGGAAGAGGCTCTGCCGCTGGCTCACTGGTCTCTTATGTATTGGACATTACTCAGGTCGACCCAATCAAATATGGTCTGCTGTTTAGCCGATTCATGCGCTCAGATGCTACGGACTATCCTGATATTGACTACGATGTAGCAGAGCCGATGGAACTTAAAGAGGAGTTGGCTAAGGAGTGGGGCGAGAACACTGTTGTTCCGATTTCAAACTGGAATACTCTTCAGCTTCGTTCCCTGATTAAGGACATTTCAAAGTTCTATCAGATTCCGTTTGTCGAGGTAAACGCCGTTACTGGCAGGATGTTGCACGAGGCTACCCCGAAGGCAAAGCGTAAGCATGGTATTACTGCTGGCGTATACGCTCCGACCTTCGAAGAAGTAATGGAGTTCTCAGAATCCCTTCAGTCTTTCTTGCGCAAGTATCCACATGTCAAGACGCATGTAGAGGCTCTCTATGGTCAGGTCCGCTCTTGTTCACGCCACGCTGGTGGTGGTGTCGTCATCGCTGAAGACCTAGACAAGTATATGCCCCTCATCACCAGTGGTGGGGTCAAGCAAGCTCCGTGGTCAGAAGGGCAGAATGTTCGGCATCTTGAGCCAATGGGGTTCATCAAGTTTGATATTCTTGGTCTGGCATCACTACGGATGATGGACAATTGTATTAGGAATGTTCTTCGCCGTCACTTCGACAATGCCAAGCCATCGTTCGACGATGTTAGAGACTTTTATAATAAAAACCTGCACCCTGATGTCGTGGACTTCGACAACCAAGATGTATACGAAAATGTTTTTCATAAGGGTCGCTGGGCTGGCATCTTTCAGTTTACTGAGGCGGGCGCTCAAAACTTCTGTGTGAACGCTAAGCCTAGAAGCATCATTGATATTTCAGCGATTACTTCTATCTTCCGCCCTGGTCCACTATCTGCCAAGGTCGACAGGAACTATGTTGAAGCCAAGGAGAACCCAGCCGCTGTTAAGTACCTGAACGATACTGCAAAGGAGTTGACAGAGGGAGACTTACGGGTTCCTTATTTTCCAAGAGCAGATTGCGCTGCTTGCTCACAAGCTCGGTGACTTAACACTCGATGAGGGCAACCTCCTGAGAAAGGTCTTAACCAAGAAGGGCACAGGTAAAGGCGGCATCAAGGACCAGCTAAGAGAAAAGTTTATCACAGGGTGCTCAGAGAAAAGCATTACAGTTCGAGATGCAGAAAAGCTCTGGGACAAGTTTGAGTTCTTCTCTGGTTATGGCTTCAACAAGTCTCACGCCGTGTCCTATTCGATGCTGTCTTTTCAGTGTGCATGGTTGTTTCACTACTATCCAGTAGAGTGGATTGCTGCATTCTTGGACAAGGAGCCTGAATCACGCAAGGAACGAGCCATCAATGCTGCTAAGAAGCTTGGGTTTGAAATCGAAAAGATTGATATTAATCTATCGGACAGAGACTGGACTATCGATGGCAATAAGTTGATTCAGCCGTTCTCCTCAATCAAGGGTCTAGGAGATGCAGCTATCGACCAGATTTTGAATAACAGACCGTTCAATACGATTGAGGACTTCTTATTCAACGAGAATGTTGTGTACTCAAAACTTAACAAGAAAGCTCTCGATGTCCTTGTTAGGTGTCAGGCACTGAATTGCTTGGTTGATGATAGGTTTGACGGTCTTAAGCACTTTTGGTCATCAACTGCTGTTGACCGACCTAAGACAAAGAAGAAGTTTCATGAGAACATTGAACTATATCGACCTGAAGGCGACTTCACGGTTGAAGAGGTGATTCAATATCAGGTCGACTTGACTGGGACATTCCCATTCGACTTGGTTCTTGACGAGGCGGTCCTTGATAAGCTTGAGACGCATCAGATTCCACCGCTTGGTGACTTCGACCCTGACTTGGGCGTCGCTTGGTTCATTCCGAGAGAGATTATTGAGAAGAAGACCAAGAACGGCAAGGACTATTGGATTGTAAAAGTAATTGATTCAACGAGTTCCGTTGCTTCTATCAAGTGCTGGGGAGTCAAGAAGGGTGTTGATAATCTTTTTATTAACAGACCGTACATGGCTAAGTTAGAATATAGTGAACAGTGGGGGTTCAGCACAAGAAGCCTTCGCCGTAATTTTAGAGTTTTATCATAAAGGAGAGATAGATGATTATTGAATTTTCAAGAGTTAGACCAGATGTGCGACCACCAGAGCGAGCAAACCCTTCGGACGCAGGCTTGGATGTGTTCTATAACCCATCGGACCCTACAGTGACAGCGATGCGTGTTGAGCCAGGACAGTCAGTTGTTTTGCAGACTGGTTTAAAGTTTGGTGTGCCTCATGGTTATATGTTGGAGGTGAAGAACCGCTCCAGTATCGCAGCAAAGTACGGTCTTCTTGTCGGAGCATGTGTCATCGATTCGGGCTATGACGGGGAAGTATTTATTAATTTGCACAATGTTAGTTCGGAGGTCCGCCATCTCGCAGCAAAAGATAAAATTGCTCAAGTGGTTCTGACCCCTGTGGTCCACTTCCGACCACTTGAAACAAGCGGGGATTTATATAATTGGTATCCGATTACAATCAGCAACCGTGGAGACGGCGCACTGGGTTCGACAGATGACAGTTAGTAAAAGGAGTGTCGCCCGACACAAAAAGAAGCAAGCGGAAAAAGAATTAAAAACAAAGATGGGTATGTTCTCTCGACTCCCAGACAACTGCGGTGCCTGCTTAAAAGATTTTGACAAGCAGGATAAAGAGATGGTTCAGTCATGGACCGTAGTGGTAAAAGAGAAAGAAAAGAAAGTTAATTTATATTGCCCCGAGTGTTGGGCTACAGCGCAATCAGCCGTTGAACAATTTTATAAGGAAAAAGAATAATGCGTGACAAGAGAATTTATGAGGCACTTGCATACGATGATGTGCTCTTGGTGCCTCAGTACAGCGAAGTGGAAAGCCGTAGTCAGGTGAGCTTGACCACCGACATGGGCAATGGGCTAGTCTTAAACTTGCCAGTGATTGCCAGCCCAATGGATACCATTTCTGGACCTGCAATGTGCAGTGTTCTAGATAGCGCTGGCGGCATCGGCATCCTTCACAGATATAATACTGTGGAAAAGCAGGTGGAGAATGTCAGAACAGCAATCGATGAAGGTGCAAGGAATGTTGGAGTTGCAGTTGGCGTCACGGGTGATTATCTTCTTCGAGCACTGAGCGCAATGGACGCTGGCGCAAATGTGGTATGCGTCGATGTGGCTCATGGTCACCATGTGCTTGTCAAGGAAGCAATTAAAACTCTTCGTGAAGCCACGGGTCAAGACTTTCACATCATGGCTGGCAATGTGGCAACACTGGAGGGCTTCGATGCCTTGTCTTCTTGGGGCGCAAACTCCGTCCGTTGTAATATAGGCGGCGGCTCAATCTGCACGACTCGCATTCAAACTGGTCACGGTGTCCCTGGGCTTCATACTTTGTTCGAGTGCGCCTCAAGCGAGAACGCAGGTCGAGTAAAGATTATTGCTGACGGTGGGCTGCGCTCATCTGGGGATGTCGTCAAGGCGTATGCAGCAGGTGCAGATGTGGTCATGTTGGGCTCTATGCTTGCGGGCACCACAGAGTCTTGTGGAGAACTAATCCATGAGTATAACCCAGTTACTGGCAAGAGGGAAAGTAAAAAGGTATATCGAGGCATGGCAAGCCCAGAAGCACAAAACGACTGGCGTGGTCGAACCTCCAGTATCGAGGGCATCTCGGCTACTGTGCCATTTAAGGGTGAAGCCGCTCCAATCCTCTCTAAGCTCGAAGGCGGCATCCGCTCTGGGTTGTCTTATAGCGGAGCAGTGAGCATTCCAGAGCTTCACTCAAAGGCACGGTTCATTCGTCAGACTCCCGCAGGAAGAGCAGAGTCTGGAGCCCATGTTTTAAAGGGGTATTGACAGTGCCATATGGAGAGAACAAAAAGAAAATAGTTTTCTATGATACAGACGCCCGTCATGCGGACCTGAAGATAAGACTTCAATATCATGGAATGACTCAATCATCTTTTTTCAGGGCAGTCATCACCGCTATGGTAGACGAGGATGAGTTGTTTAGGGACTTCTTGACAAGTTATAAAGAGAGCAAGAGTATACAAAAGAAGACCCACTTGAAGAAGATAAAAGAAGAGCAGCAATTAGCTGATGAAAATAAAAAGAACTTTCTCCAAAAAGACGAGATAAGTGATATTTTTGATTTAATAGAAATGGAGCACCCTGACTTATGAGTGATATGCAAAAACCAAATGTTGAAGATTTACGAGCCTGTAGCCAAATGTGCCTTAGGCTTAATGTTTCCTGTCCGAAAGAAAATTCAGACTGTCGATATTGGATTGACCACGAGGGTGATTCAAATTGCACCTTTGTGGCAATCCACAACAACAACGGAAACCCGATGAGCTTGAGAGAGGTATCAGAAAGACTTGGGGTGAGCCATGTCTGGGTATCACAGATAGAAAAGAATATGGTCAACAAATTGAAGAAACAATTTAAGGACTATGCCCTGTAATAACAATTTATAGAGGTGCCTTTTGCGTTCTACGCACTATTTATAAAGTGTGACACAGCGCAGCCCTCTTCAATCGTTGGCTGACAGCGAAATAAAGAATTTTTTTAAGGAGAAATAAAAAAAATGAGCAAGAAGAAAATGCTTGAAGAAGCGCAAGTTAGAAGAATGTTCGAATTGGCTGGTATGCCTGCCATTGGTGACGGGTTTATTGGTGGAAAGTACGCCAAGCTCGCAGAAGAGGAGACCGAAGAAGAGGAGAAAGACCTCGAAGAGAAGGTTCATTCCGAAGAGGAAGAAGAAATCGAAGAGGGTGGCATGAAGTACTCTCGTGAAGAGGAGGGTGAAGAAGCCATGGCTGATGAAGCC
>UEXL01000265.1_pt1 | contig 14046 bp, 26 predicted proteins | sample 1796671 | NCBI WGS metagenome assembly UEXL01 (sample SAMEA4772471, study PRJEB27181) | metagenome
CCCGATTGGCGAAGATTTGGATTTCTAAGATGGAAAATGCCATCTATAAGATTTTCCAGAAGAGAGTCTGGGATGCGAACATCTGTACCACTCAAAACTGTAAAGTAAAGTTCAATGAGATGTTCTCCCAAAACAGAACTTTGAGGCTTATGCCAAGATGCACAAGGTGTAGAGAATGTACATCATTACAGGAGACCGTTGGTCAGTATGTATCGGTCCATCCGAGAATGGTATGCAACAGGTATCATTCGTCAATATCTGTACAACTAAGGGTGGTACCCATGTAGATCACGCAGCATCCCTAGTGGCTGCGGGTGTCATCGAGAGATGGCAAAGAAGATCAAACTCAAGCCTCAACAAGTGAAGAACACGTTCAATATCTTTGTAAAGGCCACTCTTGAGAATCCTTCATTCTCGAGTCAAGTCAAATCTGAATGTACCCTAAAAGTACAAGATTTTGGATCTAAATTTGAGATGCCTAAAACCTTTGTTAAAAACGTCCTAAAAACCGGTATTTCCGATGAGCTTACAGCTCTCTCAAAGTTCAAAGAGATGAAGGAGCTTGCCAAGACTGATGGTGGAGCACGAAAGTCTAAGATTACTGGCATCCCTAAATTGGATGATGCAAACAAAGCTGGAACAGCGCAATCCAAATAGTGTACCCTTATTGTCACAGAGGGTGATTCAGCTAAGACCCTAGCGGTCGCTGGACTTTCCGTTGTTGGTAGAGACCACTACGGTGTCTTCCCCTTCGCGGAAGTGCAAAATGTCCGGAGATGCATCTGTCGCACAGCTTACAGGGAACCAGGAGTTCAATGATCTCAAGAAGATCTTGGGTCTCCAACAGGGAAAGGACTACAAAGATGTATCCGAGCTTCGCTATGGTCGTCTCATGATCATGACAGACGCAGATAACGACGGTTCGCATATCAAGGGTCTGATCCTAAACATGATTGACTACTTTTGGCCCAGTCTCCTCAAGTTGGGATTTGTTGTTTCAATGGTCACACCGATTATCAAGGCTTCTAGGGGTAATCAAAGTAAGTCGTTCTATACGGATTCTAAATTCAGGACCTGGTACGGAAATGGACAACCCGGTTGGCGTATCAAGTATTACAAGGGTTTGGGTACCTCAACTTCGAAGGAGGCACGTGAGTATTTCAAGCAAATCGAAGATCTCACAGTCAAGTTTGATACAGATGTGATGTCTGATAAATCTATTACTTTGGCTTTTGACAAGAAAAAGGCTGATGATCGAAAGACGTGGCTTCTTGAAAGCACTGCAAAAGACCCCAAGGAGCTAGAGGTTCCTTACGGTAATGTGAAACAGTTGAACATCACCGACTTTGTTCACAAGGACCTGGTAAACTTCAGTCTCGCAGACCTCAAGCGTTCTATCGCACACGTTTGTGATGGACTCAAACCTTCCCAACGAAAGGTTATGTATTCATGTTTTCAAAGAATTTGACTGCTGAGATGAAGGTGGCACAATTGGCTGCCTTTGTAGCTGAGAAGAGTGCCTATCACCACGGTGAAGTATCTCTCGCTGATACAATTGTGAAATTGGCGAATGATTACATGGGGTCCAACAATATCAATCTCCTAGAGCCATGTGGTCAATTTGGAACACGACTTATGGGTGGTAAGGATGCTTCTCAGACGAGGTACATTTTCACACGATTGACATCTGAGGCTCGTAAGCTTTTCGATCCCAAGGATGATGCGATTCTTAATTATTTGGATGATGATGGACGGTCTATTGAACCAGACTTTTACATGCCTACTCTACCCATGATTTTGGTTAATGGAAGTGAGGGTATTGGTACTGGTTTCAGTTGCTACGTACCTCCATTCAATCCCAAGGATATTCGTGACAACATTACAAATGTATTAAATGGTAAAAGTATTCAAAAAATGAAACCCTGGTTCAGGGGTTTCAAGGGTAAAATCATGGAACAGGATGACGATTCATGGGTGACCCAAGGTGTATGGAGTAGTATTGGGAGGACGGTTAAAGTGACTGAACTCCCCCCGGGACGCTGGACCCAAGATTACAAAGAACACCTCGATACCCTCGTTGAAAAGAAAATCATCAGTGGTTTCACAAATAACAGTACAACTGAGAATGTGGATTTCCTCATACAAGATTACAGTGGAAAAGATGCTGTTAAGGATCTTAAACTTCAAAAGACACTCCGTACAAGCAATATGCATCTATTCCATCCCACCAAGGGAATTCATAAATACCAAAGTCCAGAACTCATTCTAAAAGATTTTATTGAGCTTCGCTACGAGTATTACAAGAAGCGGAAAGAACATCTCATCAAAGTTCTGGAGGCAAAGGCACAGATGTGTGATTACAAGTCTCGATTTGTATCCATGGTCATCAACGGTGATATCATTGTATTTCGCCGTAAAAAGCAAGAACTTGAAAACCAACTTTCTGAACTCTTCCCACAAATTGGTGGAACATATGACTACCTTTTGAATATTAGAACCGTTCAGTACACGGATGAGAGTGTTCGTGAACTTCTCAAAGAATCCGAACAGGCGAAAAGGGATCTCGAGATTATGAAGTCTACTACAGCTATGAACATGTGGAAGAATGATATTAAAAATATATAAACAATAGATAAGTATGGGTGAAGCTGCAAAGATTTCTCTCAAAGCTATTGGAAAGCAGGATACACACCTTCTTTCCAAAGACCCAGAAGACTCGTTCTTTAATTATAAGAATGACAAGACACTCTGACTTTCGAAAATATCATAGAAGTCGTAATGTGATTAACCCGGGCAAATTCAGGTGGCCATTTGGACAAACTATCAAAGTTCAATTCAATCCACAAAATATGGGTGATCTTTTGAGTAATATGTGGTTGAGTATCACAATGCCACGTCACAGATTTGGTGGTAAAAACTATGCAGACCAACTGGGAGACATATCTCTAAAAGTGTCACTATGTTCGTAGATGAACTAGAAGTGGAAAAATTCATGATGATTGGGGTATTATTTATGATGAACTTTATTTAGAAATGTCTGAAAAAGTAGCGAATAGATTTCTTGTAAATAGAAACATAGGTTATGACGACTCCACTTTGGATGCATTTAAGGACCTTTCACAATATTCTGCTGATCTCATGATTCCTTTACACTTCTTCTTTTCCAGGAAATACGCAAGTGATGAATATTCTTCAAATAAACCAAATCGTCCATACTTCCCAGTATGTGCTGTACACCGTCAAAAAATAGAATTTGAGTTGGAGTTTCATCCACAAACTTTTTTTACTGATACGGGAACTACTCTCTCACTCCCCGAGTTTAAACTCGTTACAGAAGAAATCACATTAACCCCTGAAGAACGTCAATATTTGGCGAGTAAACGTCAAACATTTATAACTGATATTGTACGTAAACACCCTAGTATTATAAGTACACCAAATGATACAATGATTCGAAATAACCTTGTACCCAACATTCCAGTGAAATGTATTCATTGGTTTTTAAGAAATGAAAAATTTGAAGATGCTAGTGATTCTACGGGTGGTAAATCTTTACAAGAGAAGTATTATCAAAATAGTTCAATTTTTCATCTAATGTAAATTTTGATGAAGGACAGACATTCTTTAATCCCATCATGGATGAAGCAAGTTTTTTCATAAATGGAAACAGATTACCTAACGTTTCAAAAACGAATCATAACTATTACAAGTATCTCATTCCGTTTAGAAATAGACTGGCAAGACCTATCAGAAATATTTATACATACAGTTTCTCGATGAATCCGATCAATGTGGAACCATCGGGGAACTTGGACTTTAGCCAAATACAATCTGATAAAACGTCAATTGAAGTGAAACTTGACACTTCGGAGACTTCACTTGTAGATGTGAATAACAAAACATATTCACTCAACATGTACTATACCGGATATCAAACATACATATTCGACAAGGGTTTTATGTCTCTTGCTTACTAAACAAAGAAGTCTTGTTATTGGAAATATAGTCGATGATGTTATTTTTTATACACCATTTGATGAAGTTCAACTGTGCCAAAGTCGTATGAACTTCATGAGATGTCCCAGGAATGACATACGGAAACTTCTCCGAACGACAAAACGGGTCAAACAGTTTCTTACTGTACCCATCTAAACTAGATTTGTAAGCACAGTGAACAGTGAATAGTTTTCCATCATGTGTGGTATACATTGTATTATTCTTTTTAGCGTAATTCGTGATAAACCATTCAAGGTTGCGAAGTGAGATACCACTCGTTTTATCTAGAATGTTCATTAGTTTGGTTCGATTCTTTTCCTCATTGTAAAAGTTATTTATTGATGTTAGTAGAATTGTCGATTTACTCATTACTTAATGAAGTGACACAAATCTATAAGCTCGTTTTTTATTTCACAGCCCGGACATCCTCTCACAAACATTTGTTCGGGTCCGTGGGTATGACTATCTCTACTAGGAAGTTCACGCTTTTTTATTTTTTCACCTTGAGCCTTATGAAATTTACAGTACCCATCATCTACTGCACGAAATGCACATCTCTGCTTCGACCCATCTTTACATGTTTTCACACCTTTACACATCGCATGATTATTTGACTCAGGTACATCTCTCAACAAGAGATCCAACGGAATTGCATGAATTTTCGATATCTCTTCGAGCTTTTTATTCAGTCTTTCATTGTAATTGTTATTCACTTCTTCATCAACCATATTGTAAATATGTTCAGTGATTGCATCATCGATTAAATCTGGAAGTTGTTCGTAAATCAGATGTCTGATGTTCTCAACAACGATTTTTGTAATCTTACTCTTTGATGTCATGTCTTATCATTAGATTGCGCGTAGCTTTTAAATAAGTCTTCAACAGAGTTTTGTTTTTGTCTAAACATTTTAATACGATCCCGTAATACCAATGCCGTACCTTCACTACTAAGATTATTCTTTTCACATTCTTCAATCAATTGTTCCTTTTTCATACCACTCAAGGCTGGACCAGTGACCTTCTTTGGTGGTTTATACTGTTCAATAATTTCACCAAATATTTCCTGCTTTGTATTTTCATATAGAGGGTCAAGTAAGATCACATACAGGATTCAAAAACTTATTCACAAAATAGTAGTGGTAATCGACGGGGATGTTATGCTCTTCAACATACTTGGGATCTTCAGATTTCTCAAAAGCTTTCGCTTTAGGGTTATCTGTTTTTGTGAGTAGATATGGCACCCGGTCACCAGATTGTGGCTCAGATCCAGGCTTTCTTTGTCTCATTTTATTGACCACTTGAACATGTGCCTGATTTATGTGTATACTTTCGGGACTACTAATCGAAACACTCTTTCCACCAACTTTGTAACTATCTGATAGAGATTGACTCAAAATAAGTTTATCGTGTGATATTCCACCCGATAGGAGTTCATTTGCTCGTTCCCTCGCAAGTTCCTTGGTGGACCCGGGTCCCCAGAAGTTACATCCAGTAATTCTTTACACACTTCTCTCATGTGAGGTGTGTTGTCTCGTCGAACAAGTTGGAGGCCTTTACATCCACATAGTCCATATGCATTTGGTCATCTTTACCCTTTGTCCACAACTTAGCTGCGTATCGCTTCTTTGAGTACAAAAATATGGCCAATAGACCTTCTCAAGCTCTAGGTTATTTGGCTTCTTGAAGAGGGCTGAGCACTCTTCCGCAGCTCGTTCACCAATCTCCCAACTATACTCGATAGCTTCTATACCTTTACGATCACCCATCAAACTCAACCATAACCGAATCCGTGTCACCATATCTTACCTTCGCACCGGGGAAGTTTGCCTCTACATACGTCTTAGTCTCTTCAATCATACCACGACCTCTACACGTTGTCGTAGATGCAATAGGTACACATGGAAGGATTCCTTACCAGCTCCTGTAAAACCATACACAGAGTTCATCGAAACTTTGTAGGCCAACTGTTTACCATTGTACACCTCCTTCATATAACCTGTTGCAGCTGCCATATCTCTTTTGGCTTTTTACGAAACTGTTTAAGCTCCATAAGAATGGCTGGTAAAAGACTCGGTACATCTTGTGCAAACTTATACGTCTTATTTCCAATGTTAAATGTTTCGTATGTAATTCCTGGGATGTTACCGTATCGTCGCTCATCCATGACGTATGTAGAATAACAGAGGTTGTGTGCCATCATGATATGGGTACAGAGCCTCAAAATCTAGGGCTGTGATTGGTGTATAATACGCACCCTTTTGTGCTTCAAGAACAGTTGCACCTTCGTATTGCTCTTCGGGGAGAGAACCATATTTAATCGTTGGTACCATGTAACCCAATTCACGAGCCTTTTTAGATAACTGACTAAATACCTTGATTTGTTGCCCACGTTCAACCAAAAAGATAGAGGTACCCATGTTGCCTTTGCCATCTCTACCAGGTTTAGTAGATGCACATCTTTTTCATTAGTTTGTGTGGTAGAAGTGTATCTTTGATACAGTATTCAGCCACTTCGTATAACTTTTTAGGATCACCTTCTAGGAAACGAGCAAACATTTCTTTGGGAGCCATATCAATTTTTGATCACCGAGATACAGTTTAGAAACATTGTTGAAACTGTACGAATCTAACTTGTACCCTTTCTTGACTTCATGGAACATATCAAAAATAAACCGTCCAGGCATAGGTAAGAGTTTCAGAAAGTTATCACCCAGAGCACTCGAACTCAATTTTTCACACAAGTGACACTCTGTATCCTTGAGTTTACCAAGCTGATAAAAATCAATCCCACACCCAACCATAGCAGCGCGTTTGTAAATGTATTCAAGATCAAAACCAAAAATATTCCACCCAGTCATGATGTCAATATCTTTTTCATTCATGTATTTTTTAAACGCCAAAAGCATTTCCTTTTCTGTATCAAAACTAATGACGTCAGGTCCATCAGTCTTTTTATAACATAAACAAACCTTTTCGTATGGTTCATCATTTCCAAACTTACACAGGAAATTGCAATTTGAAAACATGCATCATCAGGAACGTTTGGATCTGGAAATTTACCAGTAGAACTATTACACTCAATATCAAACGATGCAACAATAAACGGGCAATATCATCTCGATCAACTGGTTTCAATGTTGACCAATCATTACACCATAAGTCAATATCAGTTTTAGCAAGGTGAGAACGAACACATGTATCACCAGTGTCTAACCAACCGGTGGACTGAATCCCAGTTCTATGCATGAGTCTCAGGACAGGATCAATATTTGATTCATAGACATGATATTGTTTGAACTCATTGTTATACATGAAAATCGAGTTAACCTTTCGTCTATGCTCCAGTGATTTGAAATTGAGATGCATGAAATGAAACTCTTCGTTGTTTTGGAAACCCCAAACATCTTTTTGCTTTGTTAAACTGTATCCAGTCACGTGGTCCTTTTTTAGTCTACAAATGTCGTTGTACAGACGTTTAACATCTTGGTCATTCGTACCCCTGGGAAGCTTAACAAAGAAGTAAGGATCGAATGTTGTCGTCACACAAACCGATTTACCATCTTCCGTCTTACCAAAAATACTGATTTGATGTTCACCTTCAACATCTCGTGCCTCCCAAGTCAATGCTTGAAATACTACCATATGTATACTATGAGCCAAAATTTTAATATCATTTATTAATAAATGTCAGCTGCTTTGATTGAGCTCGTTTCTGTCGGGGCCCAGGATGCCTTCATCACGGGTGATCCTCAGGTCAGCTTTTTCCGTCAAAACTACAAACGTCATACCAACTTCGCCATGAAGCCCGAGCGCATGGATTACATCGGTACCTTTGGTGCCAACAATGAAATCGCTATCCCTATTCGTTCCAAGGGTGATCTCATGAGCTACATCTGGATTGAAGACACTCTCGTTTCGAATGTGCAGGATAACCCAGACGGTCTATTCTCTTCCACTGCTTCTAATCCCACCGAGTTTCAGCTCTGGATTGGTGGCCAGAAGGTTTGCCAACTTGACTCCCTCTTTATCCAAGGTGTGCACAACCCCCTCATGCGTGATAGCCAAGCGAAGTCGTCGATGTGTGCTTCTACCGCGACCCTGAAGTCTAACCACGGTGGCGATCATTTCATGATTCCTTTCTTCTTTGGTGAGGATTACACCAAGTGTCTTCCCCTCGTCGCCCTCCAGTATCATGATGTTGAGATTCGCATCAAGTGCCGTGATGGCTACACCCCTACAGGTACACCCAAGGTGTGGGGCAACTACGTGTACTTAGACACCGAAGAGCGTAAGTTCTTCATCGACAATGAGCATGAACTTCTCATCACTCAGACACAGCACCAACTCGCGGCCAAGGAAGACACTGATATTGATATCAGCTATTTCAACCACCCCGTCAAGTCGCTCCACCTTGTCTCCGGCAACACGACTGCGGGTGCTGACTGGGATACAGCCTATACTTTCGACAAGACTTCTCTCTACATCAACGGTACAGCTCTATTCGAAGAAACTTCTGCCATGTACCATCACACAGTCGTACCAGAAATGCACAGCACTGACCTCCCCGACGATGTTCTCGAGGATCTCCCCACGTACACATGGCCATTCTGCATCAACCTCAGCAAGATGCAGCCCACTGGTACCCTTAACTTCTCTCGCATAGATAACGCCAAGCTCAGCCTGACCAACCCATCGGGTGGTAACCAGCTTCACCGTGTATACGCGGTCAACTATAACATCCTTCGTATCAAGGATGGTATGGCTGGTGTCGCGTTCGGTAATTAAAACGCCTAAGTCGTGCATGTATAACTTTAAAATTACGTAAAATGGTAAAGACGAAAGTTCGTAAAACACCTACTCTTGACGCTGTTCGTGGAGTGAAGTATCACATTGGTGAGCTTCTTTCACAAATCAAAGAGGGTCAAAAGTGGAAACGGAAATACAAAAAATTGAAAAAAAGTTTGAAAAAGCCTGTGGTTGTTCCCCCAATTTATACCCGTCGTATCAAGCCACACCTAGAACATCTTGATAACATGTTCAACATATTTGGTGCTTCCCCCAAAAATCTGCAAAGAGGCTACAGACATGTGCCATAAACTACAGACCTGTGATGAAATTATGGGTAAACATTCAAAATCTGTCGCAGCAGCGGTTTTGTATACATGTTTCAAACCAGAACTAAACAAGAAAGATATGGCTAAAAGATCTGGAGTATCCATCCCCACGATTACAAAATTGTCCAAAATTATTAAAACTTATGATCCGAATGTTATCCGGAGTGTGTCCGTGATGATTAAAAACATTAATTAATAGTAATATGATACCACTTGTAATCGTAGCTGGCTTGGCTACTGCTACAGCTTATACTTTATTGGGTCAAAATCTTATATCGGCCAGTGAAGCCAAGAGACTGATCAAAGAAGGAAAAATCAAGAAAGTCATCGACGTCCGTACAATTACAGAATGGAGAGCTGGTCATTACCCCAAGGCACTCCACATCCCTGTGGACAAGATTAACGAAAAGACCACCACAGAACTCCCCAAGAAGGGTTTACTCATCTATTGCAACACTGGGCAGAGGGCCAGATTTGCAGCAGAGAAAATAGAGGAATTAGGTTTTAAACAAGTTTATTACATTGCCGGTCCCTACACTACATTACTTTAATCTATCAAGTCTCGGTTTTTCCTTATTCATGAAAACTGTGAGTTGCATAACTTCACCCTCTAAAGACACGAGTCCATGATTTGACTTTTGGTACTTTGATATTTGGTCAACCCTAGCAAGGTCCACCTGTGTCATCTTAGTTTTCGGTGCTTTACTGTGGTGGACAGCAAGAACCGCAGCATCCCTCTTCGTCTCTTTTGGTAGCTGGTCTCCTTCATGACAAATTACAACGTGTGCACCTGGGCACCCAGCTACATGCATCCACCAGTGTTTGGGATCACTCGTCATTGACAGTTCATCATTCTCTTTAGCAGATTCACCAACTCGGATAGTAATAGAGTCAATGGATTCATATATCTTCATATGAGTTAATAATACTAAAACTTTATCTCGAATAAATTTAATGCACGTCGTCCTACAACCCAGTCCATCTGTCGCTCATAAATACAGAGTCATTCTACCAAATAAGAGAGCTGTAGATTTTGGTGAAAAACGCATTGAGCATTACCCCGATCATGGTAATCCAAGACTTATGCGTGCACAACTTCTTAGGAAAGGGGCTATCCTTCCTAAGGAGCTGCGAATAGAGAGGGAACCGTATGAGATACACAGGGGAATGTTGAAAATTGGGGAAAGTTCTAAAGAAGATTGGGAAGATTTCTTCCAGGCTGAATATTGGGAGAGGTGGCTACTCTATACGTACCCTAATGTATCGAAGGCTAAACTGTTCATGACCATGAATCAAGGTGTACTATTTATGCCTCATTCAGAAGATTTATGGTTTACTAATTGCCGGTAGAACCGAAACCACCCGAGCCACGTTCAGTATCCTCAACGATACTAATCTCCTCGATGGGTGGCGTCTCACAACGCTCTAGAACAAGTTGCGCGATGCGATCTCCCTTCTTGATTTCAAAGTCTTTCTCTCCATGATTGAACAAGACAACTTTGATTTCACCGGTATAATCAGGATCAATAACACCCGCACCAACATTGATACAGTGCTTCACAGCTAGACCTGAACGAGGAGCTACACGACCATATACACCTTCGGGTAAGACCACTGTGATACCAGTGCCTACGAGAGCTCGGCCAGCTTGGCACGGAACCATGGCATCTTCGGAGCTGTATAAATCATATCCCACAGAACGATCAGAACCACGAGTAGGCACAATAGCATCGAAACAGAGCTTCTTGACCCCAAGGGACATCTATTCTTATTACAACTCAAATCCTTAAGTGGTTGGTTGACCAAATCTAGGTGATATACCATTTTTTATTCGTTGCTTCATAACAAATTGCAATAAAAAACCGAATATGTAGACAAACATCTCATACTTACTTCGCATATTTTTTCTTCTCGTCATCGGTGAGAGCTCTCCACATCTCACCCATTTTCTTGCCGATATCAGTGAATCCCATGTCCGGGTTCTCTTTCACAATTTCGGGTCGAATCTTTTTCACAAAGTTCATGTAGGCATTTGGCTTACGCTTAGGCTTGTCGGTCATTATAATTAGAATTAAGATTTAATTCTTAAAGTTGGATTACGTTTAGAATATGTTAACGCACAAATACCACAACTGAAAATGTTTATGAAATACTGACACCCAAGGATGTGTAATTTTGTGTACACACTCTCATATGCATAAAAGTATGACAAGTACAGTGTCATACAGGTTTCATAACCCACCCTGATCAATAGGTTTGACGCGTGATACATGTCATTTATTGTTGGATATATGGAACTGTTTCTAGGGGTAAGTCGTCGTATCGTAAGTAAAGATGTATCGATTTCAACCAGACCCGCATAACTGAGTATAAAAGCTTCATCTGGATACATGAGGGGTCTAAGAAGAGCTAGGAGACATACTAAATGATGAAGTATGATTAACTTTCTAAACGTATGTACAACCTTAGGCTGGAGAATTATCCACACGTGGTCGTAAGACATGTATGTCGTAAGGGCGTGTGTCAAAAACATCGGATACACCGTGTATCCAAAAAACATCAGCTACACATAATACAGAGAAGGGTGCGAGAAATGTTAATGAAGCCACATCATGAATAAGAATGGAACGGTCCTTATTCATCCTGTGATAAGAGGATATTTTTTGCACTCAAAGGGTTTCGAACCCCTGACCTCAAGCTTACTAAGCTTGCGCTCTACCACTGAGCTATGAGTGCGAGATGCTGAGAGCGGGGTTCGAACCCGCGCGTGCATAGCACAGACGATCTTAAGTCGTCCTCCTTAGACCACTCGGACATCTCAGCAACATAGAGCCTCCCACGCTATTCTATTAAGCTGTCAAATCTTTAAGCATTTGGGTGGTGGTTCGAATGCTGTCTTTTCCTTCAGTTCCTTACGTTGTTTCATCTTCTTGATATCAGCACCCTGGCAATCATGTTTCGTTAGATTGATACAACTCGGACAAAAACTTCCTTCACAGTATTGACAGTCGATAGGGACACCACACTTCTTGTGACACAATTGACAAGGCATTTCTATTCTTAACTTGGATAAAGATTTTAAACCTGTTTAATCAAGAAAATGTCTCTCACTTACGCCTTCAGCAAACCAATCGTCCCTACCGAGTACTGCCGTCTCAAGACAACCCTAAAGAAGTCTACAGCTGGATATGGTACGGCTCTCAGTGCTTCGTACTTCATCACACAGGGTGCTGAACAAGGTGTATCTGCTGCTCTAGGTGCAATCGCGTCATATGCATATGTGAGTCTTCTCTCCGATCGGGTGGATAAACTCGAAAATTCGACAATTCAGAAGGAGTTCTTTGCACCTCTCGGTGCCGCTGCTTTTGAAGTGTCGTGGAATAACGCACCATTCGCGTTTGACTTTGATTATGGTGCTACATTTGTTGGATTCCTAGCGTATAAATTTGCACTCTCAACGGTACTGTATCAAATTGTGAGAGAAATGATGATTGGGGATAGTGCAAGTTTCTATGACACTGAGGAGAAAGTCTATAAATCGATTTTACCGTAGACGAGCCAGTTCACGAGCCAACCGAACAACCCGTCGAGGGAGTGTTGATTAAGACTGAGCCTGTTCACGAGACTGAACTTATTGCGACCATTGAGACCCTTCATAGCCATGATACGCTTCCTAGCTACATCCTTGGTTAGGGGCATAGCCTTCTTTTGAGGCTTGGGCATAGGCATAACAGCCCTGACAGTGGCACGAGTGGGGGTTACGATACGCTTAGTCACCTCATGAAGTTGGCGGCAACCTTCTTGTTGAGAGCCTTCTTTTCCGCACGCTTCTTAGCGGCGGCGCTTCTTAGCAGCCTCGGGGTACAACTTGGCTAGGGGGACATTGTTCATGCTGTTCTTCGCCTTCGCCTTGATGGAACCACACCAGAGCTGCTGGACAGTCTTCTTCTCAGTGTTGATACCATACTTCTTGGCAACCTTCACCACCTCATCCTTCTTGTAGAGACGGCACTTGCGCGCACCGAGCTTGAGATCACCCGCCTTGTCTACGGATACGAGTACTGGAGTCATTGTTTAGTATATACCGAGAAAATGTTTAAAGGGGAGTTCCGACTTCTTTATATATGAACTGGTGTTTCAGTAAGAGAATTCTTTCTGGTGTTGATGATTCGATACCAGTTTTCAGTCTTAATAAATACGAGGGGTATGCAAAAATCACGAGTGTATATGATGGAGATACATTCAAAGCGGTTATCATACTTCATGGTCGCCCCCTAAAGTTCAATTTTAGAACCATTGGTATGACTCAGCTGAGATGAAACCCAGTCTTGGTTGAGAGGTAGAGCCGATCATATTCACCTCGCTAGACTTGCACGTGACATGTTTAAGGAAGAATGTGGTTTTGATGATCGCGCACCTCACCGCTTATGGAATCCATTTATGTGCAGAAACAAGGTGAACGGTTTAGTGTGGATTGAATGTGGTAAAAATGACAAGTATGGTCGACCCTTGGTGACAGTCTATAGACGCAAGGGGGATAAACAGTCCGTAAACCAAAAGATGATAGAATCAGGAATTGTAAATGTATGATGGTAAGAAGAAAGATTCGTTCAATTTAAAAATATGGATTTTATTAAGAAATGGTACGTTACGGTCTATTGTTTTATGTATATTTACTCTCTCGTCTCAGGCGTAAACCAAAAAAGAAGGTCACATGGGTTTAGCTGAGTTCTTCGAGTCTCAGCATCCTTCCAGTGTTGATATATTCATCAATCTTGTCACAGATTGAGGGTCCAAACCACGGAGATGCCTGACATCGTCACCACTCATTACACTTCATATCGAGATCACGGATCTTTTCAGCGGCATTCCAGTATGCCTCAGACTTGTAAACAGGCTCCTCAAGGTTTCCAAGTTTGAGAAAACAATGGCAAGT
>UEXL01000485.1_pt1 | contig 13902 bp, 19 predicted proteins | sample 1796671 | NCBI WGS metagenome assembly UEXL01 (sample SAMEA4772471, study PRJEB27181) | metagenome
ATTTTGCGCTGATTCTGTTGTTATTATTGTTTGTGTTGTTTTCTGCCTTGTCGCTGCAATCATCAGTTGCAGCAGCACTGCATTGGCTCGTGAAATTATTGTTCTTCTTTCTTGTTGTTATTGTTTGAGCCTTTAACGCCGCTGTTTTTGTTGTTTGCTGGCGTGGGATTCATAGTGCCCGTCCACCCCTGCCAATGCAACACGCCTAATTCCCTTTTAAATCATGTTGTTGCGAAGGTTTTGTAAAACAGCCTTAGAATCTGCCTGATCCGGGGTAACGCTTGTGTTACTTTCCTGTGTAGAACGGTAACACTTGTGGGGTTTTTGGGTTATTTCGGGTCTTGCTCTCGATTTCGGTGTCCCGAATTAACGTTTTTCCGTTTGACTCTAATGACAGGCGGATTGGGTTTGCCGGTCAATGGCAAGTGCTATTCCCTCTTGCTTCAGCGGCGTGAGCTGGCCTTTTTACGGGGGATGCCCAGCCGCTGACGCCGCTCCCACAGGCTTTCGGCTGATTCCCAGTTTCTGGGCCAGCTCGGTCTCGGTCATGCTGTCCTGGTTTTCCATCACGAAGCGGGTGAAATAATCTTCCAGTGACAGATCTTCGCTGGGATCCAGGCTGGCCCGGCTGACGCGCTGAGGGGTGCGGTTGGGGTTCAGACCCAGCTGAGCCGGGCCAATGCCGTCTTCTTCGGTGAGAATAATTGCCCGTTCAATCACGTTATCCAGTTCGCGCACGTTGCCGGGCCAGCTATAGCTGTGCATGGCCTGCAGGGCTTCCGGTGTGAAGTGCAGGTCTGGCCGGTTGAGTTTTTCGCAGCCCCGGGCCAGCAGGGCATTAGCCAGCGGCTCCAGGTCTTCCTGCCGGTCGTTGAGTGGCGGCAGGGTCAGCTCCATGACGTTTAGCCGATAATAGAGGTCCTGGCGGAAACTGCCGTCGGCGACCCGGCCGGGTAGATCCAGCTGGCTGCTGGCGAGAATGCGCACGTCCACCCGGCGCGGGGAGAGGGAGCCCTGGCGGTGGATTTCGTGATGGGTAAGCAGGGTCAGCAAGCGGCTTTGTACTTCGCTGGCCAGCTCACCGACTTCATCCAGAAACAGGGTGCCACCATCCGCTTCTTCAATGCGGCCGGGCTGGTCTTCATCGCCAAACAGTTCGGTGAGCTGCAAGGCTTTGGGTAGCGCTGCGCATTGCACTGAGACCAGTGGGCCGTGAGTACGCTCGCTGTGCTCATGCAAGGCACGGGCGGTGAGTTCCTTGCCGGTGCCGGCTTCGCCCATGATCAGCACCGGGGTGTTGGTCGGCCCCACCCGGCTGATGCGGTGTTTCAGATCTTCCATGGCCTCGCTGTTACCGATCATATTGCGAACCGGGAAGCTGCGTTCCAGGTCTCGGCGCAGGGCCCGGTTGCCCCGATTCAGGCGGCCTTCTTTTAATACCCGATCCACGGCGAGCAACATTTCGTCGTGGTCGAAGGGTTTGGGGATATAGTCCACGGCGCCCAGGCGCATGGCGTCCACCGCGGAGCGCAGGCTGGCATAGCTGGTCATGATCAGCACCGGCGTATTGCCGGCGGTTGCGATGAGGCTGGTGCCGGGGTCGCCGGGCAGGCGCAGGTCGCTGATGATCAGGTCGAACTGATTGAGGCTGTATTCGCGGGCCTGTTCCACGGATTCCGCTTCTTCAACCGAGTGTTCGTGGCGCACCAGCAGTTTGCGCAGGGCGCCGCGAATAACCGGCTCATCTTCAACAATCAGAATGTGACTCATGAATGACTTGATCCTGTCCTGTCTTGCAGTGGCGCCTTACACACCGGAGGTGGGGGCGTGCATGGGAAGCCGAATAATAAACCGGGTGCCGCCCTGGTCGGTGATCGGGCTTTCTGCCCGCCGAATCGCGCCCAAGTGTTCTTCGATAATACTGTAAACCAGCGCTAACCCAAGGCCTGTTCCTCGTCCCGGCGGTTTACTGGTGACAAAGGGTTCGAACAGGGCGTCACGCAGTTCATCCGGAATGCCGTGGCCCTGATCCTCCACAATCACATCCAGCACCTCGTCGGCGGATTCGCAGCGAACCGTGACCGGCTGTTTATCGGTACTGGCGTCGGCGGCATTGCCCAACAGGTTGATGAAGACCTGCAGCAGGCGCTGCGGGTCGCCCTGCACCCAGTGTTCGGGTTCGCACTGGTTGGTGAAAGGTTGCTGGCGGTGGTCCGGGTCGAGCAACAACAGGGAAATGGCTTCGTCCACGGTGTCGCGGATATTCACTGGTACATGCTGGCTATGCTTGATGCCGCCGGAATGGCTGAAGGTCACCAGTGATTCCACGATACGGGTGATGCGGCGGGTCTGTTCGAGGATTTGCTGGCTGGATTCCAGCTGTTCCTCGGCATCGGTTTCGCTGTCCAGGTTTTGTGCCAGGCAGGCGATGGCGGTCACCGGGTTGCCGATCTCGTGGGCCACCCCGGCGGCCAGCCGGCCGATGGAGGCAAGGCGTTCGTTGTGCGCCAGGTGGGCTTCCATGTGACGCAGCTCGGTAATGTCTTCGATGACCACTACCTGGCCGCCAGCCTGTTCCGATGTGCCGGTGCCCAGTACTTCGGATTTATGCAGGCTGAGCCAGCGGGTCTGCCGGTCCACTTCCAGCGATTGTTGCGGCTGATGCGGGTTGTCGTCGTGACTGAACTGGGTCAGGAACTCCCCCCAGGGCGGATCCAGATCTGCCAGCCGGGAACCGATGGTGTCGGCGGCGCTAATGCCGGTGAGCTCTTCCATGGCCCGGTTCCAGCCAATTTCCCGGTCAGCACCCAGGGAAATGACCCCATGGGCAGTTCCAGCAGGGTCTGGCGGTGGAAGCGTCGCAGGCCATCCAGTTCTGCGGCCAGCCCGGAGAGTCGGTCACGGTATTGCTCCAGCCGTGACTCGATGAACTGGATATCTTCGCTGGAGGTTTGTTCTTCCTCCGGCAGGTAAGGCAGGTGATCGTCCATCAACTGGTGAGAGACCGACGGGCCGAGCAGGCCGGACAGGTTGGTTTCCAGTTGGTCGCGCAAACGCCGCAGGGCGTAAGGCCGGGTTTCGGTGCGCGGCAGCGCAAATCGCGCAGCGCCATTTCCACTTCCCGGGTGGCGGTGATGGGCCCCAGCGGCTGGGTCAGTGCATCAATGAAATCGTCGACGCTTTTGGCTTCCAGTTCCCAGCGGTAAGGGCGGCGCAAGCTGTCCACCGCACAGGCTTCCGCGGCGTTCTGTTCGGCCCGGGACATGGGCGTGACGATGGAAACGATGGCGTAGATCAGGGTTGGCCGTGACCGAGGCGATGGCCACGTGGTGCCATTGGCTGGCGCCGGTCTGGAAACGCATGCCCAGCAGTTCCATCAAGCTTTGGAATTGCCATTGTGGGTAGGTGATCGGCAGCAGCAATAGCAGTAACAACAGGAAACCCACGACGAGACCGGCGAACAGGCCGTTGCGGTTGCCGGAGGGCCAGAACAGGGCGCCGATCAGCCCGGGAACAAATTGCAGGGTGGCCACGAACGAGAGCACGCCCAGCTCTACCAGGGTGTGCTCGGTGCCGGTGAAGCGGTAGAACAGGTAGGCCAGCGCGAGGATAGCGGCGATCAGAATGCGCCGGGTCCAGAGCAAATTGCGGTACAGGTTCTGGCCTTGATGCAGTGGGCTGGCGGGCACCAGGTGATTCAGGCACATGCCGGACAGGGCCAGGGTGGCCACAATCAGCATGCCGCTGGCGCCTGCCAGGCCTGCGATATAGCCGAGAATGGCGCCGTGCCCACCGGTGACCATGCCGATGCCCAGGGCATAGTAATCCGGGGAGGTGGGGGCATTGCTGGCGGCGGCGGCCCACAATCACCGGCACGCACAGCGCCATGACCAGGAACATCAGGGCAGTGCCCAGCTGGCGGTGATCAGGCGCGGGGGTTCAGGTTTTCGGTGAATGCCATGTAGAACATGTGTGGCAGTACCACGGCGGATACGAAGAACGCCATGATCATGGAATGCCAGGTGCCATCCTGCAGCGGATAGTAGAGCCGCGACAGCATTTCGGGGTGCTCGTCCAGCCAATTTCCCAGGCTTTCCGGGCCGTCGAATACGCCGTACAGGCCCAGCAGGGCCACAGCGCCGAAGGCCACCAGCTTGATCAGTGACTCCATGGCGATGGCCACCACCAGCCCTTCGTGTTTTTCCCGGGCGGTGGCGTGGCGGGCGCCGAACAGGATGGCGAAGATCACCATCATCAGGCAGAAGCCAGCGGCCAGGTCGCGGGGGTCGGAGGTGCCGCTGAGAATCTGGATGGATTCCGCCACCGCTTTCAATTGCAGTGCCAGCAGCGGTAGCACCCCGATGAGCATGATGATGGTGGTCATGGCTCCGGCCAGACGGCTGCGATAACGAAACGCAAACAGATCGGCCAAGGAACTTAGCTGGTAGGTGGTGGTGAGTCGCAGTATCGGGGCAAGCAGAATCGGCGCCAGCAGGAACACGCCGGAGATGCCGAGAAAATAGGACAGGAAGTTATAGCCGTACTGGTAGGCATACCCGACCGAGCCGTATACCGCCCAGGCACTGGCATAGACCCCGAGTGAGAACACATATACTGCCGGGTGTCGCACCAGTCTCGCCGGTAACCATCCGCGCTCAGTGATCCAGGCCACCATGAAAAGAAAAAACAGGTAGCCACAGGCAATCAGGATGAGGTCGCTGACACTATAAACCATCGACATCCTTGCTCTTGGCAATCCAGTAGCTCAGCGCGATCAGGCCCAACCAGATCAGGTAGGGGCGATACCAGGCGCGGCCACCTTCGCTCCACCAGTCAATAATGGCCGGGGACAGCAAGTAGGTGCCGAGAATAAAAATAATAAGCAGGCGGTCGGTATACATAGGTGGTTAAGGCCCTCTGGTCGAAGAGCATACGTCAGCCCCGATTCACTGTAAAAGCTCGGGCTGGAATGGGAGCCTGGCGCTTCGGTCATAAACGTGTCCGCAGGGTGTAAACACCCTCTCGGTTCTACACAAGGATTGCCGGTAGCGATTGGGTCCGACCGGATGGCCAGCGGTGTTCGCTGTAATGAGCGACGCCCCATCTCAGCAGCTCTTCAACTGGGGGCACCTGACAGGGTGTCAGGCACGGTTAGTCCCATGCCGGTGAACGCGGCAACAAGAAGGTGGCTTGCCCGATTGGGGTCGAGCGCATCGCTGCCTGTGGATTTCGATAGTTTGGTGGCTCGACCATCCATGATGACCGGAAGGTGAGCATAGTGGGGCGCTGGGCGTGTCAGGCATTCCAGTAGCCAGCGCTGACGCAGGGTGGAATCGAGTAGGTCGGCACCACGCAACACATGGGTGATGTTGTCATCGGCATCGTCCAGCGCACAGGCCAGCTGGTAACCAAACAAGCCGTCGCGGCGGCGAATCACGAAGGCGCCCCCGTCACGGTGAAGGTTATTGCAGATTTGCCCTTGAATACCGTCCGGGTAACAAAGTTGACGATTTGGTACATGGAGGCGAATGGCGGTGTCGGTGCTGGCGGACACGGCGGCGGTGATGCCTGGATGGCAGTGATCCAGGGTGGCCAGTTCCTTGCGGGTCATGCGGCAGTGGAAGGCGTGGCCAGTATCGAGTAACTGTGTCACAGGTGCCTGGTAGGCCTCGCTGCGCTGGCTCTGGTAGCGCACGGTTTCGTCCCAGTGCAGCCCGAACGCATCCAATTGCGCGAGGATGCAATCGGCGGCACCGGGTGCTTCCCGGGGCGGATCCAGATCATCAATGCGAACCAGCCAGACTCCGCCCCGCGAACGGGCGTCCAGCCAGCTGGCAAGGGCCGCCACCAGCGAGCCGAAGTGCAACGGGCCGGAGGGGGTAGGGGCGAAACGTCCTCGATAAACCATAGTTGAAAGTTTCAAGTTGAAAGTGAAAAGGCGCGGGCAAAGCCGTGTTGGTTTGCTATGCCGTGCCCGCCGCGCTCTAGCTCCTGGAGATAAAAGCAAAAAGGCCGCTCTCCCGGTTTGGGCGCGGCCTCTTCGGTTGAAAGTTGCAGCGCGCTAGTCCGCGTTGCAACTTTCAACTTTTCACTTTGAACTGCTCTATCCGGCCAGCTGCTTTTCCTTGATTTCAGCCAGCTCTTTGCAGTCGATGCACATTTCCGCAGTAGGGCGGGCTTCCAGGCGGCGGATGCCGATTTCTACGCCACAGGCTTCGCAGAAGCCATAGTCGTCCTTGCCTACCAGGTCGAGGGTCTTCTCGATTTTCTTGAGCAGCTTGCGCTCACGATCGCGGGTGCGCAGTTCCAGCGCGAACTCTTCTTCCTGGGTGGCGCGGTCGGCCGGATCGGGCAGGTTGGCTTGCTCGTCCTGCAGGTGGTGCATGGTGCGGTCCGCTTCTTCCATCAGCTCCTGGCGCCAGGCCAGCAGGATATTGCGGAAGTGGTCGCGTTGCGTTTCGTTCATGTATTCCTCGTCAGGGCCGGGCTGGTAAGGCTTAAAGCCGTGAACCTGGGCCTGTGATGCGGAGGAACTGGTGCTTTTCTTTTTCACTTTCGGATTTACCTGAGCAGAAGAGGGGGAACGGCTCGGCGAAGTCCTTTTGCCGGCAGTTGCAGTCCTTGCAGAACCTGCGTGTGCGTTGCTTTTGCTGCGGCCGCGCGGGCCGCCGCGGTGGCCTTGCCTGATGTCGGTAATTTGGTTCTTGGTGCTGCGGGGGCGGCCTTTCTGGTGGCGGCTTTCTTCGCAGCAGTCTTGGGCGCTGGCTTGGCCTGGGGCTTGTTTGCCGCGGCTTTTGCTGGCGCCTTTGGCGCAGCGGCTTTCTTGGCGGTCGCTTTCTTTGGTGTTGTTGCTTTGGGCGTAGCGGTTGCCTTGCTGGCCGCTTTGCTGGCTGCGGGCTTCTTCGCTACGGCCTTTTTAGCCGCTGCTTTTTTAGGCGCGACTTTCGTCGCAGCTTTGGCAGCGGCCTTTTTGACTGGCGCTTTTTTCGCGGTGGGCTTGGTGGCAGCCGCTTTCTTTGCCGGCGCCTTCTTGATTGCGGCTTTCTTGGCTACCGCCTTTTTCGCCGGGGCTTTTGGGGTGGCGGCTTTCGCTGCCGGTTTGGCCGAGGTTTTCTTTGCAGCGGGCTTCTTCGCTACGGCTTTCTTGGCTGCCGGGGCGGCCTTTTTTGCGGCAGCTTTTTTGGCCGGCGCTTTTTTGGGCGCAGCCTTTACGGATGCTGAGCTTTTCTTGCTGCTGGAAGCAGAACCGGAGGTTTGTTTTTTAGCCGCCTTCTTGGGGGCTTTTTTCTTGCCGGTGGCCATGTTGATTAACTCCCTTAGCATCTTCGCGACTCTCTATCGGTAACCCGCAATCCTTGGGTGCCGGCCTGATATCGTCAGGCCCGGGCATAATGTAATCTTCGACCTTACCCCGTCTGGGCAAGGGTTGTCACCAATCAGCGGGCCGCTGAACATTTTCTGGCCACTGCTGGTGAAAATCTGGCCGATTATAGCCATGCGGGCGCAACAGAAAAGCGGAATCTTGTCACTGATCGCCTTTTCTTGTGTTTTTGCCCTGTTGTACGGGCTGCGTGCGGGGTAGCAGGGTGGCGTGGGCCTGCCCGTTCACCGGCCGGTTGTTGTACCGTTAGTGACGCATTTTCGAGGGAGCATGATCATGACACCTACTCTGTCCGATTTCGCCCGACGCATTCCGCCGTTTCATGTGATGGCGCTACTGGAGCGTGCACACAGGCATTGTCTGCCCAGGGTCACGATGTGATTCACCTGGAGGTGGGCGAGCCGGATTTCGACACTCCCGAGCCGGTGCTCTCGGCCATTCAGGACGCCGTGACCCACGGCCATACCGGCTATACCCCAGCGGCGGGATTGCCGGCTCTGCGCGAGGCCATTGCCGATGATTACCGGGAGCGTTTCGGTGCTCAGGTCAGTCCTGCTCAGGTGGTGGTGACGCCGGGGGCTTCCGGAGCCTTGCAGTTGGCGCTGGCGGCGCTGCTCAATCCGGGCGATGGCGTGCTGCTGACCGACCCCGGTTACCCCTGTAATCGCCAGTTTGTCCGTTTGGTTGGTGGCGAGCCGCAGCCGGTGGTGCTTCAGGCGGATACCCATTTCAACGTGGATCCAGCGGCGTTTCTGGATGCCTGGCAAGCCAATACTCGGGTGGCCATGGTGGCCAGCCCGGATAACCCCACCGGCAATATGCTGTCGGCAGAGACTTTGCAGCAACTGGCCCGGGGTGCGCAGGACAAGGGTGGCATTCTGCTGGTGGACGAGATCTATCAAGGGCTGTGCTACACCCAACCAGCATCATCGGTGTTGGCGGGCCCGGCCCCGGCATTGGTGATCAACAGCTTCAGCAAATATTTCTGCATGACCGGTTGGCGCCTGGGCTGGCTGGTGGCGCCGGAGCCGCTGGTGCCGGCCATTGAGCGGCTGGCCCAGAACCTGTTTCTGGCACCCTCCACGCCGGCGCAATATGGCGCGCTGGCGGCGTTACAGGAGCCGACCCTGACGATTCTGGAGCAGCGCCATCAGCTGTTGGCGCGGCGCCGCCAGTGTCTGCTCAATGGTTTGGCGCACCTGAAGCTGCCCGTGGTGTCTCGGGCGGATGGTGCCTTTTATGTCTACGCGGATGTGAGTGATTACACCGACGACAGTTTTGCCTTTTGTGCCGACCTGCTGGAAAAAGCCAAGGTGGCCATGACGCCGGGACTGGATTTCGGTGAAGGCCATGATCACCGCCGTTTTGTGCGCATGGCCTATACCTGCAGTGAAGCGCGACTGACGGATGCCCTGCACCGCCTGGAACAGTATCTGGAGTCCCTGTGAAGTTTGATCCTCCACTGGAAGCGGTGACGCTATTGCGGCGCTACAAGCGGTTCATGGCGGATGTGGTTCGCGCCGATGGCAGCGAGATTACCGTGCATTGCCCTAACACCGGCTCCATGAAAAATTGCGTGCTGGGCGAGCCGCAGCAGGCGCTGATTTCCGACAGCGGCAATCCCAAACGCAAATATCGCCATACCCTGGAAGCCTGCAGGTGGCCCATGGCCACTGGGCCGGGGTCAATACCGCCCGCCCCAATGCGCTGGTGGAAGAGGCGGTGCGGGCCGGACAGATTCCCGCGCTGGATCCCGGCAGTGGTGTGGAACGGGAAGTGAAATACGGCGACAGCCGCTTTGATCTGGCGCTGGGCGAGCGGGCCGACCCGCATACCTTTATTGAAGTGAAAAACGTCACCCTGGGTCCGGGGCCAGATGATGCAGGACGACGGCATCATCGCCTTCCCGGATTCGGTCACCGAGCGGGGGCAGAAGCATTTGCAGACGCTGATGGAGGTGGTCGCCTCAGGAAAACGCGCGGTGCTGGTCTTTTGCGTTCAACACAGCGGCGCCACTGCCGCGCGCCCGGCGGACGAAATCGATGTGCGCTATGGGCAGTTGTTGCGCGAGGCGATTGAGAAGGGCGTGGAGGTGCTGGCCTGGAAGGTGGGGTTATCCGCCCATGGCTTTCAGTTGGAGCACCCCTTGCCGATACGGCTGTAGGCGTCCCTCATGAGGAGCGCCTACAGCGGCTTCGAAGAGGCACTGTACTGGCTTTTCTAGTCGTTCAGATTGCGCAATTGCTGTTGCAGCAGCGCCACCTGATTTCCCCAGTAATGCATGGATTCAAACCACGGAAAGGCCGGGGGGAAGGCCGGGTCGTCCCAGCGTTTGGCCAGCCAGGCGTCGTATTGATGATACGCCGCAGGCGTAGCGGTTCGATCAGGCTGGTCTGGTTCCAGGGGAACGGCAGGAAGGTGTCGTAGCCACGGGCGAGCACCGTAGCTGGTGTTGCTGTTCGTCGTGTTCACCGGAGAGCAGCATCCAGATGTCCTGCATGGCGGGCGCGCGCAGGCTGTCATCCAGGTCCACGAAGTGGGGGCGTTCGTCGCGCCACAGGATGTTGCCGGTATGGCAGTCGCCGTGCACGTTCAATAAGGGGAAGCTGTGCTCGCCCAGTTGCTGCTCCACTTTTTCCAGTATCTGGCCGGTCACATCCCGATATTGGCCTCGAAAGTTCAGGTCCACCACATCGTTGCAGAGAAAGGTGCTGGCGGCGCGGATGTCCTCGACGATCTGTAGCGTGGGTCGGGTTTGATAGGGGCGGTCACTGCCGCAGGTATGCCAGCGGGCCAGGGTGCGTCCCAGCTGTTCCAGGTGATCGTCGTTGGCCAGCTCCGGGCGTGGCCGCCGGCGCGCCGAAAGACGGCGAAAGCAAAATCGTCGCAATGGAACAGGCTGGTGCCGTTCTGTTCGATGGGCGCAACCACGGGCAGATCCCGCTCTGCCAGAAACAGACTGAAGGCATGCTCTTCGAGGATTTGTTCATCGCTCCAGCGGTGCGGGCGGTAGAACTTCACAATCACCGGCGGGCCGTCTTCCTGGCCCACCTGATACACCCGGTTTTCAAAACTGTTCAGTTGCAGCAGGCGGCCATCGCTGAGAAAACCGGCGGCATCGACGGCATCCAGCATGTAGTCCGGGGTCAGGTTGTCGAAGGGATGAGACATGGAATTAACTCGGCCGGACGCCAGACGCAGGACGCCTGATGTTAAAAAAGAAACGCAAATACTGCGTAGCGTCTGATCTTATCACGCGGTTTCTGGAACCTCGCCGAGCCAGATTTCGTCGCCGCGTACTTCCAGTGGCACGGGGATCAGTTTGTCGCCGCTGCAGGGGCCGGAGAGGCAGTTGCCGGTGTCCACTTCGAACAAGGCGCCGTGGTTGGCGCAGGTGATGAACTGCTTGTCGCTGTCCATGAACTCGTCCGGCATAAAATTCAGCTCAATGCCTAGATGCGGGCACCAGTTAATGTAGGCGTGAATCTGGCCATCGAATTTGGCGACGACAATCGGCTGGCCGTCTTTCTGAAATTCCCGAGCGCTTTCGTGTTCGATGTCGTTGATGTTGCAGATGTGTTCCATTGTCTTTCCGTGATGCTGTGTCGTCAGGTGGAAATGCCGGCAGGACATCTCCACCGCAGGAGAAACCGGCGGAGGTTAGCTGGCGCCCATGTCCACCCTACGGCTATTCGCCAGGGTGGCGTTGCGAAGCGTTTGGTGGACCTCTGCCGGTAGGCGCGGGCCAAATTCGCTGACCAGGCGGGCGGCGGCGGCGGACGCCAGTTTGCCGGCGGCGGCAAAGTCATGGCCGTGAGTAATGGCATACAGGAAGGCACCGGCAAACATGTCGCCGGCGCCGTTGCTGTCGATGGCTTTTACCGGTACCGGATCAATCCGGTGAGTCTGCTCGCCATCCCCAGACTAGCGCGCCGTCCGCGCCCAGGGTGATGACGGCGGAACCGCAACGGGGCTTGAGGGCGTCCAGGGCGGCGTCCACGGTATCGGTATCGGTGAAGCTGGTGGCTTCTGCTTCGTTGCAGAATAGTAGATCCACGCGCTCGCCGAGCATTTCATTCAGGCCGTCTTTGAAAAACTGCACCATGGCCGGGTCAGAGAACGTCAGTGAGGTTTTACGCCGTGCTTTTCGGCCAGCTGGCGGAGTTTGACGGCGGCCGCGCGGGAGCTGTCGCCGCTGACCAAGTAGCCTTCCAGGTACACGTACTGGCTGGCGGCGATGGCGGCCTCGTCCAGTTCGGCATCAGAGACCTGGCTGGAGATGCCCAGATAGGTGTTCATGGTGCGTTCGGCATCCGGGGTCAGCATCACCAGGCATTTGCCGGAAACACCGGAATCCCGGGGCCGTTCATGTTGGTGTCCACGCCGGCGGCGGTCAGGTCGTCGACGAAGATGTTGCCGGTGGCGTCGTCGGCCACTTTGCAGGCGTAGTAGCTGCTGCCGCCGAAATAGCGGGTGGCGACTACCGTGTTGCAGGCGGAGCCACCGCTGGTCTGCTTGCGGGGCTCGGCTTCGTTGGCCAGGGCTTCGATCAATTCGGCCTGGCGCGCTTCGTCCACCAGTGTCATCAGGCCCTTGCCCACTTCCATGCGCTGTAAAAAGCGTCGCTGACCTCGATTTCCGTGTCTACCAGGGCATTACCGAGGGCGTAAACGTCGTATTGTTTTGTCATGGAAGCTCCGAACCGGATTGCAGGGGCGGCTATTATGGGCTGCCCGGCGCTGCATGCAAAATTTGTACGCCCGATGGGCCGGAAGACCCGTCTCGTGCAGGCTATTTCGCCGAAGGGAACATATTTCTCCCCCTACACTCATAAAGTACCCACACTTTTCTCTATACTCCGGCCCATGGCGAAAAAAGCGAAAAAGTCCCCCGCAAAGTCGCGGCGGCAACCCAGTAGAAAAAAGAAGCCCTCCGCCCAGCGCCGGCGCTGGTTCAGTTGGTCATTTATTGCCAAGGTTGGGCTGGTGTGCCTGGTGCTCGGGGCCGCCGGGATGGCGTACCTGGATGCGCTGGTGCGTGAGCGGTTTGATTCCCATGCCTGGCAGCTGCCGGCGCGGGTCTATGCGCGACCGGTGGAGCTGTATGAGGGCCGGGTGCTGTCCCGGGATGACATGCTCAAGCTGCTGGACCTGATGCGTTACCGGCGCGATGCCCGTGCCAGTACCCCGGGCAGCTTTGCGGTGCAGGGTAATTCCTGCTGATCCATACCCGTGGTTTCAATGACAGTGACGGCGAGCAGTCCGAGCGTATCCGGCTGTCCCTGTCCGGCGGGCAGATTCGCAACTGGAAGCCGGCGGCGATCGCCTGGCTCGCCTGGAGCCATTGCAGATTGGCAGTATCCATCCCCAGCATGCCGAGGACGGGTGCTGGTGCCGCTGGATAAAGCCGCCGTTGCTGGTGGATATGCTGATTGCCACTGAAGACCGCAGTTTCTACGACCACCATGGCATTTCCCTGCGCGGTCTGAGCCGCGCCATGCTGGCCAATATCAAGGCCGGCGGCCTGGTGCAGGGCGGCAGCACCCTAACCCAGCAGCTGGTGAAAAACTTCTGGCTCAGCTCCGATCGGACCCTGTCGCGCAAGCTCATGGAAATGCCCATGGCCTTGCTGCTGGAGCTGCATTACAGCAAGGAGCAGATTCTCGAGGCCTACCTGAATGAGGTCTATCTCGGCCAGGACGGCCCGCGCCATTCATGGCATGGGCCTGGGAGCCCAGTTCCTGTTCGGCCGGCCGCTGGAAGAGCTGGAGCCCCATCAGTTGGCGACCTTGGTGGCGTTGCTGAAAGGGCCTAGCTGGTACGACCCGCGCCGCCGCCCGGAGCGGGCCATGGAGCGTCGCAATACCGTATTGAAAGTCGCGCGGACGAAGGCGCCTGTCCAATGCGGACTATGACAAATTCAGTGCCCGGCCGCTGGAAGTGGTGCCGCGCGGAGCCTCTGCGCTGTATGCGTTCCCGGCGTTTATTGATCTGGTGCGCCGCCAGCTGGCACGGGATTACCCGCCGGAAGTGCTCAGCGACGAAGGGCTGCACATTCACTCCACGCTGGATGTGCTGGCGCAACTGGCCTCGGAAGGGGCGCTGAAAGAGCATCTGGATCATCGCGATCCGAAACAGGCGAAAAAGCTCAATGGTGCCGTGGTGGTGGTGGCGCCGGCCCAGGGCGATGTATTGGCGCTGGTGAGTAACCGGGACTCGCGCCAAGCGGGTTTCAACCGGGCGCTGGATGCCCAGCGACCCATGGGCTCCCTGGCCAAGCCGGCGGTGATCTTGTCGGCGGTTCAGCAGCCGAAAACCTACTCGTTGGCCTCGTTGGTGGAAGACGGCCCGATTCAGGTGAAGCTGCCCAATGGCAGTGCGTGGGCGCCGCAGAACTTTCGACAAAAGCCAAGGGCGCCATGCCCATGGTGGATGTGCTGGCCCTGTCCCGTAACCAGGCCACCGCGCGGCTGGGGCTGGATGTGGGCTGGACAAGGTGGCCGACACCATGAAGACCTGGGG
>UEXL01000473.1_pt1 | contig 13774 bp, 16 predicted proteins | sample 1796671 | NCBI WGS metagenome assembly UEXL01 (sample SAMEA4772471, study PRJEB27181) | metagenome
CTCACCGAGATCATAAGTGGTGGGAAGAGACTGGCAATGCAATGGTATATAATAAAGACACAAGTAATGAAAAATCTCACAAAACAAGGAACTTTTAATGTCGTGCATTGAATGTATATGGGCAAAAGATAATAAGTTTCTAGTTAATCCAGATGGGCAAGTCTGGCCGTGCTGTTACTTAGCTAATCAAGCGTTTAAATTTCAGCAGAATGGTAAATGGGCAGATAAAGAATTAATTGCAAGAGGTGTAGATGATATTACTAATCCTATTATACAGGAATACCGTGAGCATGCAGATGAATTAAATATTAATAACAATTCACTTGAAGATATATTAAACCACGAATGGTTTACTGATACTTTACCAAATCCTGGACTGGTAATAACCCTCATAGAATTTGTGTAATGATGTGTGATAAAGATGGAAACTAAAAACAAACACTTTTGTACAGCGCCATGGACATCTATTTCAAATGATGTGAACGGGTCTTTGCGTCCCTGCTGTCGATATGATCAATACTTTCAACAGCGAGAGTATACAATGCCTTGGATGAAAGACAGACCGATTCAAGAATCATGGAATGGTCCTCAGATGAAGAAGCTAAGACAAGCCTTTATCGACGGTAAGAAGCCGAATGAATGTCGACAATGTTGGAATGAAGAAGACATTGGAATGAAAAGCTTTCGACAGGTTTGAATTTTTATCTTGAACAATATCCAAGACAGAAAGAAAGATATGACTTCACCTCGGTCGAAGCACCGGCTCCGTTCTATTTAGATTTAAAACTATCAAATGTTTGCAATCTCAAATGTCGTATGTGTAGCCCGATGACATCAAGCTTATTTGAAAAGGAATCAAAGAAGCACGATCCTGGATTTACATCAGACCCGTATTGGCATCAGAATAAGTTCCTTGGAACAGAGAATGAGGCTGCTTTTCGTGAATGGTTGCCACATATTGATAAGATGTGTTTCACTGGTGGTGAACCATTCATGGCCAAAGAAAATAAAGATATGCTTCAAATGATGATTGATGAAGGGCATTCAGAAAGAATGGATCTTCATTTTAATACGAATGGTATGTTTATGGGTAAAGATATTGTTCGTATGCTGAAACGATTCAAGGAAGTCAGCTTGGCATTTAGTGTAGATGATATCGGTAGGAGATTAAACTATCATAGATCAGGGGCAGACTGGAATATTATTCATAAGAATATTCTTAAGGCAAAAAAAGAGCTTCCTGAATGTTTAATTGAAATCTATTGTACTGTTAACAATTACAATATTTGGTATCTTGATGAAGCTCTATTAGAATTCAAAAAGCTTACGAAGTTTGTGAGTTATAACTTTGTATATGAACCAGCCTATTTGTCTCCTCGCAAATTACATCCTGTTATAAAAGAAAAGCTAGTCGAAAGATTCAAGGGAATACGAGGATATGAAAAAATTAATTGATTACATATATAGTGATGATGAGGATCTAACTGTTAAATTTCATGATTCAATTCGAAGAATGGATAAGATACGAGATGAAGACTTTGAAGATGTTTTTCCTGAATGGGCTGAGATTGTGATGTATGGTTAAAACATTTTATGGGCAAGGCACACCTTGTAACGCACCATCAAATAATATGTACTTTACTGTGCGTGGGAATGTATCACCCTGCTGGAAGCTTCCTGGCATGTGTGATCAATGGTCCGAGACTCGGTCTGTTATGGATATATGGAAAGGTGATAAGTTTCAAATGTATCGCGATGCATTGAGCCAATGTAAGTTTCTTGGTCGATGCAAAGAATGTGAAACAGAAATTGAGAATGAAGTTTGGCCGTTAGCCAAAGCATATCAGAATTATCCCGGTAAATGAATACCCGAGTCTGATGGAACTTGAACTTAGTAATCAATGCAACTTAGAATGCATTATGTGCAGTGGTGAGTTGAGTAGTGGCATACGTAAGAATCGTGAAGGTAAGCCACCGCTTATATCACCTTATAATGATTCGTTTGTTGAACAGCTACGTGAGTTTGTGCCGCATCTTACTGAGATGAGATTTAATGGTGGTGAACCGTTTGCGCAAAAGGTTGTACTTGATATATGTGATATGGTCGCAGAAGTAAACCCTGGATTAAAGATTAACATTGCTACAAATGGCACAGTCTATAGCAAACGAGTAAAGAAAATACTATCACAAAACAACGCGCATATTAATGTTAGCATTGACTCTCTTGATCCGCAGAGATATTCAGAGATTCGCATCAATGGAAAGCTAAGCGACGTATTTAAAAACTTTGAAATATATAAACAATATTGTGGGAATGATAAAGAGCTATCAGTTATGGTAAATCCAATGCAATAACTGGTTTGAAATGATTGACTTCGTTAAGTTTGCAGATGACCACGAAGTAAATTTATGGTATAACACTATACTATATCCGAAAGAATGGGCGATTTGGAATCTGCCGACTGAACAACTAAAACGAATACATGAAGGTCTGGCAGAAAGACTTGAGCATTATAAGAAGCAACCTCGGCTGCCTGGAAAGAAAAACAATACACATGTGGCTGAACACCTTGTACATAATCAAATTGAAAACTGGTTACTGGATAGTTTAACATGACTTTTTGTAGAGCACCATTTACTGGCATAACAATCGATCCGGCAGGCAATTTAAATATGTGTTGTAGCACTGCTAATCGTAAACAGTTTAATACAAAAATATCAGATATTGAAGATCTTGGTAAATTCTTTCTTGACACTCAGATGAGTGAATTGAGACAAAGAATGGAATCTCAAGGATTAGAAAAACTACCTGAATGTAAATTCTGTAGCCGTGCGGTTGTAAACGGACTACAAGCAGAGGTTCATAACTATAATCGATATAAGATTGCCGAGCCGCTTGAGCTTCGTTATCTTGAAGTTACTACAAGTAATGTATGCAATCAGACCTGCGCAACTTGTAATAGTTACTTCAGTACAAAGTGGAGAAAGATTGAAAAGCATTTGCCTGAAGAGTTTCAAACAAATGCAAAGCCTTCGATTATTAAGACTCCGGACATTGATAAAATATTAAATGTATTGCCTCAACTGCATCATTTAAATATTAAAGGCGGTGAACCTTTTGCAGATAAGAATAACCTTCGCATATAGAATAAGCTAGTTGAAACAAATCCTACATGTGAAGTTATTATTACAAGTAACTTTCAAAACATACCAGATGAATGGTGGGAGCCACTGTCAAAGCTAAAAAACCTTATTGTGGGTGCAAGCATTGACGGTACTGGTAGGACATATGATTGGATTCGATCTGGTAATTTCGAAAATACGTATACTAATATTCAAAAGTTTACATCTGTTGTAGGATATAAGCCTAGCATTAATATGTGTATTTCAATATATAATTTATTCAATCTAAAAGAAACAACTGATTTCTTTAAAGGATATACACAAAACATTTATAATGTTGTATATAATCCAGAGCATTTATCTCCAAACATTATTGATTCAATAAAGTTAAAGAGATTACTTTTAAAACAGTTTGAAATAAACCCGGCAAACATATCACCTAACCTATGGGATATCCCGACAGTTGAACCCGAACTTCAGAAAAAACGACAAGACGAGTTTCTTCGATACACAGATTCTATGAACAAGATTCGAGGATTCAATATTTTTGACATTCACCCTCAATTAGCAGAGATCTTTTAGTATAAATAAGCATAAGAATCTATTCCGAGGATAATATGGCTATATACGAAGATTTCGAGATCGAACAAGGTTCGTCATTCCGATATAATGTAACGATAAAAACATCGGGCGGTGGGGCATATGATCTATCCGGACATACTCTTGCTGCGATTATGAAAAAGACTTATAACTCGTCAACAACCACTGCAACATTTACGACTGCTGCTACTTCCGTTCCTGGTGAAATCCAGATGAGCTTAACAGATGAACAAACTGCCTCAATTAAAGCAGGCCGGTATGTTTTTGATATTTTAATGGAAACACCATCTACTGATAAGTATCGAGTGGTCGAAGGGCAGGTTACAGTATCTCCCGGCGTCACTACGATAGCATAGTCTTATGACTGAAGACGAGAAGCATAAAGGTAAAATATATAATCCTTTTGGGAAGGTTGAATTTAATAGTCAGAAAATTCTGGATATTAAATACATTCTTCAATCATTAGCTGACACTGTTGCAACGTTTGACGGGTCAGTTGAATTCTTCAAATCTCTTGCGGATCCACAAGCTGACTCTGCACAAGTTTCAGATGTTCTTCTTCTTGAATTAGGCAAGTTCTTTACTGACAATCCATCTGCTGCTGAAACGGTTGCTTTTGCTTATGGCAAAGGCTTTGGTGACTCTGCACAAACAGGTGATACATCTCTTGCATATAACCTGGCAATGCAACTTGCCGATGCTGCAGATGTTGAAGATTTAGTTGGTGTACCTGATGGAATTACATATCAATATGCAATGACAAAAGCCGATGCGGCTTCTCTCTCTGACGTATTCTCTCGAACAGTTGTTTATAAACGATCACCTGCTGATTCATCACAAACAAGTGATGCACTTTCATATAATATGGCAATGGCTCATGCTGATTCATCACAAACAAGTGATGCACCTGCCTTCTCATTAATTAAACCACTTGCGGATGCAACTAGCGGAGTTGCTGACGCATCTGTTCTTTCAACTGGTCTTGCAAAAGCAGATACAGCAAGTTTGAATGACGTTCTTACACATACACAAGTATTTAATAGAGCTCACGGTGATACATCAAATGTTGCTGAGGCTGCTGCTATTTCGTTTACAAAAGTTCTGGCTGATACTGTTACACTTATTGATTCTGGTGGATTCGTTATTGGATTTCAATACGATCAACCTGGTGCTGACTCATCACAAACATCAGATGCTCCAGTTATTGCATTTGGTAAAGCAGTAAGTGAATCGCTCAATGCTGCTGACGCATTTGCTCGAGTTGTAACTTATGCACGAGCTCCGGCAGATACTGCAGACGCAGCAGATGCTCCGGTTCTTGCACTCGGTATGGGCAAAGCAGATTCTGCACAAGCAACTGAATCAATTGTATTACTCAAGGACAAGTTTATGGTGATTCTGCAAGCGCGGCAGATGCTCCGGTTAGAGCTATTAGTCTTGTTAAAGCTGATACCGCAGACGCTGAAGACTTAGTTGGTGTACCAGACGGAATTACATATCAATACAATGCTACAAAAGCTGATACAGCAAATGCTGCTGAATCGCTTGCAAGAGCATGGACTGCGCTACGCTCGTTTGCTGATAGTGCAGGCACGGCTGATACTCCAGTTGTTGCAACCGCATTTAATAAACCAGGTATTGCTGATGCAGCAAACCAAGCAGATTCAGGCCAAATATTCAGACTCAATTATTTTGATTCAGATTATGTTGTGGCCTCAAGTACAGGACCATATAACGCAATCGAAATAAAATCATTTACATAGATATTTACAGTTTGAAAAGTATATAAATAGTCACGTATATTGATACTATACCTTTTAATTGAGCTAACAGGAGAACCCAATGCTTACCGATTCACTAAAACCTACAGGACAATTGAAAATTGTTTTGCGTGACAAAGACGGGAACGTCAAGTCCGAACAAATAGAAAAAAACCTTGTTGTAACGACCGTCGTAATTATATTGCTGCTCGTATGACAGATACATCAGAACCTACAGATATGTCTCACATGGCTGTTGGTACAGGTACAACTTCTGCAGCTGCTGGTCAGACTGCTCTTGTAACTGAATCAGCACGTGTTGCATTGACTGGCGGTGAAGGTGCCCCATCAACAAACACAATCGTTTATACAGCTACATTTGCTGCTGGTACTGGTACTGGCGCACTTACTGAGGCAGCGGTTCTTAACGCTTCTTCATCTGGTACAATGCTTTGTCGTACAGTATTTTCTGCAGTTAACAAAGGCGCAGACGACTCTGTTACTATCACTTGGACAATTACCATTAGCTAATCTCAATAATTTAGAAAGGTAGTATCCTGTTATGGCGACCATCACAACGCGCAGCGGTAAAGGCACACCACTTACAAACGATGAAGTTGATGCCAATTTCAATAATTTAAATACTGGAAAGTTGGAGATAACTTCTTCAACTGGGTCCGCTACTGTTCCGAAAGGAACAACTGCGCAGCGTGATGGTTCACCTGCAACTGGGATGTTTCGTTATAACTCTACCTTAGAAGAATTTGAAGGATACACAGATAATGGTTGGATAGGGGATCGGTGACGGTCTTGATTCTGCTACTGTACTGAGTATTGCTGCATCTAAAGGAATTTCGATAACTGCAGGCGCAGGACTAACTGGTGGAGGTACACTTGCTTCAACCAGAGATATTGCTGTTGGTGCAGGTACTGGTATTACTGTTAACGCAAATGACATTGCGACAAACGACGGTGCAATTGTCCATGATAATTTATCCGGATTTGTAGCCAACGAACATATTGATCATAGTGGAGTAAGCATCACAGCTGGTGTAGGCTTAACTGGTGGCGGAACAATCGCTTCCACACGAGACCTTGCCGTTGACTCTGCAGAACTAATTGCGTATTATAATAGTTCACTTGTACACGACAATCTATCAGGCTTTGTAGCAAATGAACACATTGATCACTCTGGTGTTTCAGTTACTGCTGGCGCAGGTTTAACCGGCGGTGGTACTATTGAATCAACTAGGACAATAAATGTGGTTGGTGGAACAGGTATTACTGCTAACGCTAATGACATTGCAACTAATGATGGAGAGATTGTTCACGATAACTTATCTGGTTTTGTAGCCAATGAGCATATTGATCACAGTGGTGTAAGTATAACTGCTGGAATCGGACTCAAAGGTGGTGGTACGATTGCTTCTACGAGAGATCTTGCGATTGATTCAGCTGAGCTTCTTGCTTATTACAACGGTTCGATCGTTCACGATAATTTATCAGGCTTTGTTGCAGATGAGCATATTGCACACGGTGGTGTAGAAATTATTGCTGGTGCTGGTATGACTGGCGGCGGTACAATCGCAGCTTCAAGAGCACTTAATGTTATAGCTGGTACAGGTATTACAGTTAATGCAAATGATGTTGCAACAAACGACGGGCAAATTGTTCACGATAACTTAAGTGGATTTGTGGCCAACGAACATATCGATCACAGTGGTGTAACAATTACAGCTGGTGCAGGTATGACTGGCGGCGGTACTATTGAATCAACTAGGACACTTAATGTCATTGCTGGTACTGGTATTACAGTCAATGCAAATGATATTACAACAAATGATGGTCAAATTGTTCACGATAATCTTTCAGGTTTTGTTGCTGACGAACACGTAGCTCACGGTGATGTAAGCATTGTAGCTGGTGCAGGTATGACCGGCGGTGGTACAATTGCATCAAGTAGAACATTAAATGTTATTGGTGGTGCAGGGATTGACGTTTCTGCTGATGATATTCATATTGACTCTGCAAGTCTTGGCGCACATTATAGCGGTGAAATTGTTCATGATAATACTTCGGGATTCGTAGCCAATGAACATATAGATCATACAGGAGTAACACTTGAAGCTGGTGCAGGACTTACTGGCGGTGGTACAATTGCGGCAAATAGAACCTTTGCAGTTGGTGCTGGTACAGGCGTAACTGTAAATGCAAACGACGTAGCTATTGGACAAGCGGTTGGAACAACAGACTCAGTAACGTTTGCTGGACTATACTCTTCAGGTAATGTTGTTATTGGAGGTAACCTACAAGTTGACGGTACTCAAACAATTATTAATTCAACTACTGTTCAAATAGACGATAAATTATTCACACTTGGAGATGCTGCAGCAGATAGCTCTGGAATGAATGCTGGTGGTATTGAACTCAGTACAACTGGTGGAGCCAATCCAAGTATACTATATTTTACATCAGGCGATAAATTTCAAACAAATAAAAACTGGGATGTACAAGGCAACATTACATTAACTGGAACGGTTGATGGTGTAGATGTTAATGCTATGCAAGACCGAACGATTACTGCTGGCGCTGGTATGACTGGTGGTGGTAACTTAGGTGCAAGCAGAACTTTAAATGTCATAGCTGGTACAGGTATTACAGTTAACGCAGATAACGTTCAAACTAATGATGGTGCAATTGTCCATGACAACCTTTCAGGCTTTGTTGCTAATGAGCATATCGATCACTCAGGAGTAAGTATAACCGCTGGTTTCGGACTTACTGGCGGTGGTACAATTGCATCCACAAGAGATGTAGCAATTGACTCCGCAGAACTACTTGCTTATTTTAACGGTTCGATTGTTCATGATAATTTATCTGGATTCGTAGCTAACGAACATATTGATCACTCTGGCGTAACAATAACGGCTGGCGCTGGTATGACTGGTGGTGGTACGATAGCAGCAACTCGGACATTAAATGTTATTGCCGGTACAGGTATTACTGTAAATGCGAATGACGTTGCAACAAACGATGGTGAGATTGTTCATGATAATTTATCTGGCTTTGTAGCCAACGAACATATTGACCACTCCGGTGTAAGTGTAACATGGTACAATTGCTGCCACACGAACTATTAATGTTGTCGGCGGAACAGGTATTACTGCCAATGCAAACGACATCGCAACGAACGACGGTGAGATTGTACATGACAACCTTTCAGGATTTGTAGCCAATGAACACATTGACCACTCCGGTGTAACAATTACAGCTGGTGCAGGTATGACTGGTGGCGGCACAATCGCAGCTACAAGAACACTAAACGTCATTGCTGGTACTGGTATTACGGTAAATGCAAATGATGTTCAAACCAATGACGGTGAGATTGTACATGATAACTTAAGTGGCTTTGTAGCAAATGAACATATTGATCACTCTAGTATTACTTTTACTGCTGGTACAGGTTTATCTGGCGGTGGTACACTTGCTGCAAACAGAACTTTTAACGTATCTGGTGTTACATCTTCGATGTTCTCGAGTCCAAGCACAGTATTAATTAAAAATGCGGCAGGCTCTACACTTAAAACAATTCGATCACCTGGTTCATAAGGGATAAGTAAAGGAATAAAGAATGGCAGCTCCTAACTCGAGGCAAACGCTGATTGACTACTGTCTTCGAAGACTTGGTGAGCCTGTATTAGAAATTAATGTAGACCCTGATCAACTTGAAGATCGTACTGACGAAGCATTACAATACTGGCAAGAGTTTCACAGCGAAGCAACATTTAGAACATACGTATCAACCTTGATTGGTGATAGCGATGTATCGAATGAATATGTTGATGTTGCCGACGATGTATTGTACATTAGTCGAATGTTTTCCATTGCCTCAAGCTTCAATACTTCATTTAACTTTTTTGATATTAAATATCAAATGATGCTTAACGATATTGCTGACATGCAAAACTATGCAGGTGATCTTGCATATTATGAACAGCTAAACCAATATCTTGCATTGCTCGATATGAAACTAACTGGCCACCCACAAACTACATATTCACGTAAACAAAATAGACTTTATATTCACGGTGATTTTAAAGATAAAGATATTAAGACTGGTGACTATATAGTATATGAAGCATACAAGATTGTAAATCCGGCTGATCATACTAAAATATTTAATGATATGTGGTTAAAAGAATATTTAACTGCTTTGATTAAACAACAGTGGGGATCAAACCTAATTAAATTTGAAGGAATGCAACTTCCAGGTGGAGTAACATTAAATGGTAGGCAGATATTTGATGATGCAACAACCGAGATAGATAAGCTACGAGAGCGATTACGACTCGAACACGAGATGCCACCTGACTTTTTTTGTAGGATAATTAAATGGCTACGAATGTATATTTTAGCCAAAAGGTTAAATCAGAACAAAACTTATACGAAGATATTGCTATTGAAGCCCTTAAAATGTATGGGCAAGATGTGTATTATCTCCCACGAGATCTTGTAAACGAAGATAAAATACTTGGTGAAGATGTGCCAAGCACATTTGATTCGGGTTACAAACTTGAAATGTATATTGAAAACACAGAAGGGTTTGAAGGCGAAGGAGATCTTTTTACAAAGTTTGGTGTAGAAATCCGAGACACTGCTACGTTTATTGTGGCACGTCGTCGATGGCTTCATACAGTTCAAAGACACGATAATGAAGTAGTATCTATTCGACCGCTTGAAGGTGATTTGATTTACTTGCCAATGTCACAAAGCTTATTTCAAATTATGCATGTTGAGCATGAACAGCCATTTTATCAATTAAAGAATTTACCAACTTACAAACTTCGTTGTGAAATATTCGAATATGCAGGTGAAGACCTTGACACAGGAATTAATACTGTTGATAAACTTGAAACATCTTCTGCTTACACATATAATCTTACATTAGATAGTGCAAGTGAAGGATTTAGTGTTGGTAATACAGTTACACAAACATTCTCAGACGGTGTTATTATGTCTGGTGAGGTTTCAAAATGGAATGATTCAGATAAGATTCTAAGTATTATTCATGCCGGTGCATCTGATGGTCTATATCATGCCTGGACAACATTGAAACTTGTAAGTGCTGCTGATGGAAGCGTAGCAACTGTTACAGCAATCGGAGAAGATAATAAGTTATCAGAAAATGAAGCAAATTCATTCTATGAAACAACGGCAGATGATATGGGCTTCTTAGATTTCAGTGAAGGTAATCCGTTTGGAGATGTACAGTAATGTTAGGTAATCATTTTTATCATGAAAGAATTCGAAAAAGCGTAGCATTGTTTGGCTCGTTATTTAATAACTTATATGTACTTCGAAAGAATTCATCTGGTGGTGTTATTTCTCAAGCTCGTGTGCCATTGGCATATGCGCCTAGCTCAAGCTTTTTTAGCACGTATTCGCGCAAATCCCGATCTTGATACAAATACAAAAACAGCAATTAAGCTGCCAAGAATGTCATTTGAAATTGTTGCATATCAATATGATTCAACACGACAGTTGTCGAAGATGACAAATCAAAATAAAGGTGCCGGTAACACTCGTAATAAAATTTATACATTTACACCATATATTATTAACTTTCAATTAAATTTGTACACAAAAACACAGGATGATGCATTACAAATAATAGAGCAGATCATTCCGTATTTTGCACCACAATATTCAATATCAATCAAACCATTTGCTGGCACTACAGGATATGATGATATTGTTGAAGATGTTCCGATTACTTTAAACGGAGTTACATATTCAGATGCATATGAAGGTGCATTGGATACAAGACGTATTATTCAATATACACTTGATTTTCAAATGACTGCAAACTTTTATGGACCGATTAATACAGCTAAAATTATTCGTAAATCAATTATTGATACATATACTACAAACACATTAAGAGATTCAGACGGAACAACATTAATTACAGGTATTGATTCCGATGGTGCATTTACATACTTCAGCCCGTCTGCTCGTATTACAGTTGAACCAAATCCATTAGGTGCATCACCCGATTCAGATTACGGATTTTCAACGAATACATATAGTATGGAAGATGGTGATAGTGATAAGTCAGGGTGGCCGCATTATGTCTAAAGAAGATAATAAGAATGTTGATAATGATTATGAATACTCAAGAGAAGTATTATTTGATTTAATTGAGAAAGGCCGTGGCGCTTTAGAAGATATGATTGAGGTTGCACGTGAGAGCGAGCATCCAAGAGCATTTGAAGTTCTTTCCGGCTTAATGAAAAATACAGCAGATATAAACGATAAACTTCTTGATTTAAATAAGAAGCATAAAGATATTAATACAGACCCTTTAAAACAGATTGAAAATGGCACGACAAATAACAACGTTTATGTAGGATCAACTGCTGATCTACAAAGAATGTTACAAGATGTGAAGAGTGCAAAGGAGAATAATGTGGTAGATATTACGCCACACTTAAAAGATGAATAATATTATTAATGGTAATGAGGGTTACCTTGGCAATCCACTTGTAAAGCGAGATGGAATTGTCCAAGCCTGGACCCAACAAGAAATACTCGAATATCAAAAATGTATGCAGAATCCGGCATATTTTGCACGGACGTATTGTAAAATTATATCTTTAAACGATGGTTTAGTTCCGTTTGAACTTTATGATTATCAAGAACAAATGTTTAATCACTTTAATGATAATCGATTTTCAATTGTTCTTGCATGTCGGCAATCAGGTAAATCTATTTCATCGGTTGCTTATTTGCTTTGGTATGCTTTATTTAATAGTGAAAAGAACATTGCTATCCTGGCAAACAAAGGTGCAACTGCTCGAGAGATGTTATCTCGCGTTACGCTGATGCTAGAAAACTTACCGTTCTTTTTACAGCCCGGAACAAAGACACTCAATAAAGGTTCAATTGAATTCGGAAATAATTCAAAGATAGTAGCAGCTGCAACCTCAGGATCATCAATTCGTGGTTTATCTATTTCGCTACTATTCCTTGACGAGTTTGCATTTATTGAAAATGCTACTGAATTTTATACATCAACTTACCCGGTTATTTCATCCGGTAAAGATACGAAAGTAATTATTACATCAACTGCTAATGGTATTGGTAATCAATTCTATAATATTTGGCAGGGTGCAATACAAAAAACAAATGCGTTTAAATCATTTCGAGTTGACTGGTGGGATGTGCCTGGTCGTGATGATACTTGGAAACTTGAAACAATTGCAAACACATCACAATTACAGTTTGATCAAGAATTTGGTAATACATTTTTTGGCACTGGCGATACTTTAATCGGCGCTGAAGCATTGATGGGAATGAAAGCTATTGAACCTTCTCGTATTTTGGAAGGTGGGCATTTATTAATTTATAATCAACCCAAGAAAAATCATGAATATGTTATCACTGTTGATGTTTCAAAAGGAAGAGGACAGGATTATTCAACGTTTAACGTGATCGATGTAACAAGTAAACCTTTTAATCAGGTCGCAGTTTATCGATGTAACTCTATCTCTCCAATACTCTTCCCTGATATTATATATAAGTACGCAAATTCCTATAACAAAGCATATGTTATTGTAGAATCAAATGATCACGGTGTTTTAGTTACACGTGGTTTATATCATGAATTAGAATATGAAAATATGCATATGTCTTCAGTTATTAAATCAGATGGCATTGGCATAGAAATGAATCGTAAAGTAAAGCGCCTAGGTTGTTCTGGTATTAAAGATATTATTGAAAACAATAAAATTAAGATCAATGACACAAGCACTATACTTGAATGTTCTACCTTCATTGCAAGAGGACAATCATTCGAGGCTTCACCGGGCAACCACGACGACCTGATGATGAATTTGGTGATGTTTGGTTATTTCGCTACAACAGAAATGTTTACAGATATGACTGATATTAATTTAAAACAGTTTATGTTTGAAGAAAGAGCTAAAGCAATTGAAGAAGATGTAGTTCCGTTTGGATTCTATGATAATGGATCTGAACACATGAGTGAATTACAAAGAAGAGAAGACATGGGAAAACCTTGGGCGGTTGACTATGATCATACAGATTTTTGAAATATTATTTCTTATAAATAAGAGTAATGAATATCCGTAAGGGTACAACCGTATTATGAAAACATATAATTAAACTCATTTAAAGGGAAAGAGTCATGGCAGTATCAGAGTCCCCGGCAATTACCGTTAAAGAGATTGACCTATCCGGTGTGGTGCCCAACGTAGCATCAACAACAG
>UEXL01000594.1_pt1 | contig 13740 bp, 29 predicted proteins | sample 1796671 | NCBI WGS metagenome assembly UEXL01 (sample SAMEA4772471, study PRJEB27181) | metagenome
TTCGGCGGTTCCTACGGTAGGGGAGGGAGGGGGAGATCCCCCCATAAAAAAAGACCGCTGAAAAACAACGGTCGTAAAGGGAAAAAAATAAAAGGTCTTACTTCTTAGAGTCTGCTCCGTACTTAGCGACAAGGTTGTTATATGCTTCTGCGATAGAGGGATAAGCCGGGTGACCTTCGGGAGTTCAAGAAGCTTAATGCTAACGTCCTCATAGGCTTCTTGAATCTCAGTACAAGTATAGTAGAAGCATTCAAGGTCACCACGCATAGCGTTCTCATAGTTGCACTCATCATCAGGGTGCCCAGTGTAGCTGTGATGTGCGACCAAGTCAGAGAGCATTTCAACACTTGCGTGAAGAACGGGGGTATTTTGACAGTAGTTAACTGCGTTGCTGAGAGAGGTAAAGAGAGGGTTATTGTTAGTCATAAATGACTCCATAGTTAAGGAAAAATGTATAGTCCCCAAAGGGACACCCTCCGAAAAGAGGGGCGAAGGGATACCGCCCTTCTGAATACTCTTATATTATAACATAGATTTGTTTCGGTTGGGGTCACAAACGGTCATAACCTGACCGGCTAATCTTCATCGACAAAATCGACAAACATCAAAGTTAAAAATAAAGTGTTAACAAAAAACAGTACGAAAAAGCAAGCGACAAAGGGGGCTATTGGCATGGTTACTCCTCAAGTGGTGTGATAGTGGATAGGATCTCATTGATAAGTTCTTCAAGTAGTGAGATCTCAAGTGGTGAATAGTCTTCAATCTGCTTAGCAGTTTCAACCTGAGTTATCAATTGGTGTAGTGCAAAGGACTTGGCTAATTCTACTGCGTTGATGGTGGTTTCTAGTGGTTGCATAATATTGCTCCGTTGTGGTGGGGTTTTATTAGTATTGTTTCTTTGGAAAGTCTTGAGCGATAGATCTAGCTGTAGCCCAATTGTGGACACGCTCAACACGACCTGTGAGAGTCCAAGTAATTGCAGGGGTGTAACCCATGCCACCAGTAAGACAACCAAAGAACTCCTCTAAGGTCATTTGTTTTGGTTCGGTTACAACGACACTTTGAGGGCTCTCTTGATCTTTGATGTGAGCAAGGGCATTTCTCAAGTCTCTACAAGGTGTTGCCTCTCCTGTTTCGTTGTTGACGACAATGTAAGCACCGACAAAGTTAGGGCTTTCTTGGAGTGTGAATTTATTAGTCATAGTGGTTATCCTTTGGATAGTGTGGTTTATAGTAAATAGTAAGGTGATAGAGAGGTTTATTCAGAGTCTAGTTCATTCGCAATTTCTGCCTTCATGAGGGCGATCTGCTCTTGATCCATTTCTTGCTCTTCTTGATCCATTTCTTGATCCCAGATAGAGAGGATAAGATCTTCGATCTGAGTTGCACCCTCATTGAGTCTACGATTGAGATCTGCTAGTTTTGGATCTGAGTGGTCTTCATCAAATCTTTCATTGCATAGATCCATGAGTCTCTCATAGGATTCTGCAAGGGCTCTATTCATTGCCTGAGCGTGGGCTTTTCTTTGGTTTACTGACATATGGTATTGTGACATGAAATACTCCTTTGTTGTTTTCATATATATAATATAACATTATTGAGAGGGTAGTGCAAACTTTTATCGGACAGAATTTGACCGTTTATCTTCTGTTCGCTAGTAGTGGGCAAATTCCCTTTGAATTCTTTTTATAAACTACTACGTGGTGATCAGGTCGACATAGAGAGGACAATCGCATAAACATTTTGTGGATACGATATAGTGAGTCTCCTATCTTGTCATAGTCGCCTGTTTGGGCACTGGACATTAAATGACCGAATTGGATCTCCATTCTTGACAGAATGTTAGAAAGGAATTGGCGATCTGCTTTATTTTGGTTCCATCTTTGAGACATTTCTGAGATAAGGGCGTTGGGGGCTTGTTTATACGGTGCATAGCGTCTAACTACCTCATCTTCGTAGTTTATGCCAGCATACTGTGCATTGCACCTTACAACGGCTTTCTCAAAGGCTGCTTTAACTCTCCTCATAAAGGGAGCCATGTGGCGAGCCTTTTCTGCTCTTGTTTCATCATTGTCTTCATGTCGATAGACACGACCACAGTGGGGCTTACCGTATGCATATTCGCTATATTCGTACTTGTAGCCGTTACGATACTTACAGACCGTCTGTAACTTGGTCATACGCTCTCTCATAAATGGGGCTCTGAAGGGTGAAATCGTGATGGTGAATTGTGACATGAAATACTCCTTGTTTTTCATACCTATAATATAACAAGGTGATCGTATCCTGTCGAACCGTGAACGGACATAATTTGTCCGGATTGAAAAAAAGATTTTTTCATCGCATGATATCGAAATGTCAAGTAAATTTCTATTCATCGAAATGTCAAGTAATTTAAAATAAAAAAAACCATCCGATCATTGGCATTATTACAACCTACGGATGGTCAAACTTAAGGAGTGTTTATTTAACTGTGTTATACTTGAGTCCTGTGCAACCTGTATCAGTTATCGGATCGGGGCGAACCTCACGCATTACTGAAACATTTGGATCATCGCCCTTCGGTTTGATCTCCGTATAGTCGAACTCATCATCTGAGATGTAATAGAGGACATAAACTCTTTGGTAGATCTCATTAGCCAATTCTTTAGCCTCTCTACAAGTTGATGAAAGTGTGTTGTCTGTATCGTAATTCATATGTGTATCCTACTGGTTGATTGTGTTAGAGTCGATGATCTCAATTTCTGCGTCCACTACTACGACTGTAGCGATTGGATCGGACTTGAGACGTTTCGGGCATGCCATCAATGTGGCGAGAATAAGGAAGGGAATAATTCTTATGAATGTTTTCATGTGATCTCCTGATCAGGTGTTAAGTGTATAGGGGTAGTGTAGGGGGGTAGGGTTATTGGTTGAATAGGCTGTTATAGTTGGATCGTACAATTCGTGGGTGATGGTGTGTAAGTCTCTTGAGTAGTGACACGTGCTGAGAGGTTGTGTTTGAGATGAAGCCCAAGCCAGTCGCCATGTGATCGTGAATGAGTAGTCCGATAAAGCCTTCTTCTGAGCGATCTATATACTCACCTATGAGAAGGTCGTAAGAGAAGATCTTGTTACCTATGAAGGATAACGCTCCTGTGTGGTTCTTTCCTTTCAATGATGATTTAGATGTGAATAGTTTGATAAGTGTTTCGTTAGTCATGTGAACTCCTTAGTTCGTTTGAATGTATTAGTAATATAACAAGGTATGGTTATTTTGTCGAGGACATAATTGTCCGTTATCGTTTACGACCCCATTTACGTCTGATCGTTTTATTAAGAACTCACGATCATCTTTGATAAAGTGAACCATAAGTTGTTCACCCTCTCTATGTATCTCTGTGATCACACCCCATGCTCTTTTCATTTCGCACAACAGTGGTTCTCCCTCTACGGAGAAAAATCCTATGTTTATCTGTACTAAGTTGCCTATCTTCATTATGTCTCCGTTGTTTGTTTGAATGTATTAGTAATATAACAAGGTGGGGTTAATTTGTCGAGGACAGAATTTGTCCGTTTAGTAATTTCTGTCGTCACAGTTGGGGTGAGCAAGGTAACAAAGATCGTCTCCATCCCAAACATAGTGTGCATTGTCGTTACCGAGAATGTCTGCAAGTTGATCCTTTGTGAGGTAGTCATAGGCTTGTCTATCCTGTTGCTCTTGATAACACGCTACAAGGAGGTATTGAAGATCCTCTGTGGTTGTGCTAACCCATGAAAGGGTTAATGTTTCTTTGTGGCTCCTACAATACTCTATCGTTTGGTTGAGTTGTTCATCTGTGAGGTCGGTTATGAGGTCTTGGAGGTTGGTTTGTAGTGAATAACGCATTGTTTGAACTCCTTAGTTCGTTTGTTTGATGTATATAATATAACAAGGTAGGGCGAATCTGTCGAGGACAAATTATGTCCGTTTTGGTTTTGGGCTGTCACTGAGAGCCTTTACTAGTTGTTCGACAATTATGTCCTGTGTCTCGAACTCTGTGTTATCGTTTGTGTCGATACAATCGGGGATTAGTCCCTCCATCACCATCTGATCAACTATCCTTATTGCAATATCTCTTATTTCATCTTCTGTCATTGGGAACTCCTTGTTCGGTTTGAATGTATAAGTAATGTAATTCGTTTGGGGCGATCTGTCAAATCTTTTCTGTTACATTTTCGGTCATTTTTTGTCCGACTTGAAAACACTCTATCGAAATGTCAATTAAATCCTTGAATATCGAAATGTCAAGTAAATTCCTATGCCATTTGGTATATAAATATACCATTTGTCAAGGCTTTTATGCCATATAAACCTACGGTTTAAGCCATTTAAATGAGGTTTAGTCGATTCTCTCTAGGTGTTACTAACAACCTTGTCAAGAGTTTTCACCGTGTGCATATACCCAACTCAATCAGGCTTGTGGCTGTACGTCCGTACCAACCTTGCAATGTCCACACGACACCTGTGTCTATGAGGTACTGGAATGCCTGTGGTACGCTTGCACTTTCGCATCCATCCTCTATGATTTGGATCGCCTGTAGCACACTATTCACGCGTGGAAACAGGGGTATTTGGTTTTTATTGTCGTTATTTTCGTTGTTCATAGTCTTTTCTCCGTTCGTTGTGATAGTTAGTTGATAGAGGGCTCTGATACACCGTACACAAGCGTCTACAGTCGGATACAGGCATAACCCCCAAATGTGTACTACAAGCCCTTAATGACCGTGTGAGAGTTTTCAGGTAGCCCCATAGGGGTAGGGTAGTAGGTGGGTAGGGATAAATATTCTTCTGTGGTGTTAAAGTGTTCTTCTGAGGAGATACATCTTATTCTATAATACATTCCTCTTATCCCTACTACCAAGCATAGTATATCTGAATGACCATCCCCTCTAAGTGGGAACTCTACCAAGTCTCCAATCTTAAAACTTTTTTTTTCATTGGGTCTCCGTGAATGTCGCAAGAGTTTCCATAGCCTTTTGTTCAAGTACCTTCACACGCTCCTTTTCGCATGGTGATAGCAACAAGTCAGGTCTTCTAGGGTCGAACTTGCAACCCCTTCTTTGGAATGAGTATTCTTTGATAAGGAAGATCTTGTTAGCGATTGCGATAATAGTGTTGTTAAATTCTTCTTGAGTCATTGTGTCTCCGTTGTTTGATATCTATAATATAACATGTTGGTTGATATTTGTCACGGTCAATTTATGTCCGTTAAGTGTGGTCGCTCTTTGTGGAGGTTCTCCCAGTTATCCTCAGTGTAAATATAAATCTTACACCTGTTCTCCATTCTATAAGTGTTGTACTTTGGGATAAAGATCCTATGGTTATTCCATATCTTTCGATTGACCTTTGTCACTATCCCCATGACCAATACCTTTTCACTATCCCCTTGTTTCCAATGCTCATAGATCACAAGAGTTCCTATCCTTAAAAAATTATCCATTTAGTCTCTGTTGTTTGAATGATGTATATAATATAACGTGTTGGTTGGGTTTTGTAAAGGACAGAAAATGTCCGACTTTATTTTATTCCCAAGTCTCAAGGATATCCATGTGCAATCCCCAACAATGTTGTAGAGGTAGTATAACCGACTATCATTGACTAACTGATACTTGTCTTCTTCTATGTTGTGAATGAGATACCACACATCATCAAACTCCTGATCATAAGCCCAAGCCCTTGCTTGCTCTATGGTTCTGTATCGTGGTGAGTATTTTGATCTTTTCAACATTATGTTCTCCGTTGTTTGGTTATACTGATAATATAACAAGGTCTGTCTATTTTGTAAAGGACAAAATGTCCGTTTTTATTTTAAGTCCTCTACTAGAACAATGTGTCTCTCTTGGCAAAGAACTCTATCCTTATGAGCATGTATTCCATTTGTGAATTTCACCCACCAGTGCGTATCTTTTCGTTGGCTTGATTTGAATTTCTCCACTATCACACCGAACTCAGGCTTGTCCATTCCTTCTCTAACTCTCCACGTCACTAAGTCTCCTACTTGCATACTCTCTCCAAATATCTTGATGGTTGCCAGTATTCTGTGCCGTCAGTCAGTCACACACCTTAACTTTACTGCATTAGAATAGTTTTTGTCGTGGAAACTCACCTCTACGACAAGGAATAAACCCTCTATGTCGTGATAGTCTTGATCATATCTCACCAAATCTCCTATGTTCATCTTGTCTCCCTTGTTTGATATATATAATATAACGTGCTATCAGAATATTGTAAAGGACAAAATATGTCCGACTTTATAATGTGTCCTCACTCACCCACCTGTTGTCTAGTTTGACTTTTATCTTTATACAATATTCGTATGCTCGGGACTTGTAGCGAATGTAATCGAATAACTGATCTCTTGTGCCTGTGAACTCTATATCTCTTTGCTCTCCAGCATAGCGACATACCTTTGTTGATGATGTGTATAGTGTGAATTTATATGTTGTCATAATGACCTCCGTTTGTTTGATGTTTATAATATAACCTATTGACAGATATTGTAAAGGACATTATTTGTCCGACTTTAATACAAGGTCGGCTAGTTCGTGTATCTGAATCTCCCATGACTCACAACAGGCTTCTGCTATATCTCTCTTTGAGAGAGAAGGGAACTTTGCAAGGCATTTAATGTATGAGGTGAAAGCCGACTCTATTCTCTCTTTTCTTGTGAATAATGTTTCCATTGTTGACTCCTTTGTTTCAATGATGTTTATAATATAACGTGTTGGTTGGGTTTTGTAAAGGACAAATTATGTCCGTTTCTTCTATCTCTCGTGTAGCACTGACTTGTAGGGTTCTTCTTTCTCCTGTGGCTACGACTATCACATGAATCCAATCCTCATATCCGTACTTGTCCTCTGTGACCATCACCAAGACCATTTTAGATCCCCATTTAGTTCGCCATAGTCTCAAGTCTCCTTTGCTAAATTTCATCCGATCTCCATAAGATATTCACTGTTCACACCACAGATCTGCTCTCCACTCTTGAGAACCATAACTTTATATGCCCCATGATAGTTCGACAAGATCATTACTAATTCGTCTTTATGCTTTGTTGTTGAGTAAGGTTGATAGTATCTTTTTAGTTGTCCGATCTTCATTGTGATCTCCCTTGCTTGGTTATACTGATAATATAACGGATGGGTTGGGTTTTGTAAAGGACAAATTATGTCCGTTTTCATTTTATGGGGTGAAGGTCGTGTGCTTGGACTTGGAATCTTAGCCCTCCACAGACTGCTTGAACCTCATTCCACCCATTCCAATGACAAGACCAACCTGTGACCAACACTAAATAATCTCTACATCCATCATTCCATATCGCTAGGTCACCTGTTTTCATCGCCTACCTACCCCACCCACCCTTTAGGGTAGTAGCACCTGACTTACGGAACTCAGCGACTTGTTTTATTCTCTTTTTAGCCTTTCGCCAATCTCCGTTAGTAGCGACATAGCCTTGATCACATCTCCAATCGTCATTCTTAAGTCGGCTCTCAGCGTCTTCAATGGACAAGCCTTGTCTCACTAGTTTGTTAAGATCTCTGATAAGGTTCGCACACTTGGGAGTCATTGTAGCACCTTGATTGTTTCGTATTTTCATTGTTACCTCTTTGTTGTTGGTTATGTTTATAATATAATAGGTTGAGTTAGATTTGTAAAGGACAAAATATGTCCGTTTTCTATTCTTCGTAGGCAGAGAGCCATAACACACCTATGAACTCATACTCACCACTGGGGAAAAGCACCTGATAGGTTATCTCACCTGTTGTTGGACTGGTGACGGTGTTTTTGATCATACCAAGCGATCCAAAGCCTGAGCCATATATCTTTACCAAGTCTCCAATCTTGAAATCTTTTATCATCTTATCACCTCTGTGTTGTTGATGTTTATAATATAATAGGTTGAGGAGATTTTGTAAAGGACAAAAAATGTCCGAAAGTACATCCCCTACCCAACTACACTGTGGGGTAGGGGATCAGAAGGGCTTACTGCCCAGCTGTTAGGATACTCACGATAAAGTCTTGGACAGAACCGTTCTGAGTTTGAAGACCATGCAGTCTCGCAACATTCTTTGTCGCTTGAGAACCTGATCCCATTGCCGACCAAAGTGTCATAGCAATCTCAGATGGGAGAGTCACAAAGTATTCTGCAAGGTTCTGCAACTGAGTATTGGATAGTTCCGTATCAAAGCACTCTTTCGCCTTGAACTTTTCAATGAGACTGTTGTGGTCATTGATCTTGAACTTTTTGGTCAAGTCAACCTTACCTTCATCAAGGATCTGTTCAGGTGTCACAACCTTTGAGTAGTTCTTGATATAGTCGTTTAGAGCCATAGCACCCTCAAAGCCGATAAAGGAATGGGCAAGGTGATACAATGTTGGACTGTGTTTGATCTCTCCAACGCTTTGCAAAGCATCTGATAGTCGTTCCCAAGAGCGTCTTGAAGGATAGATCTTGTTAGGCTCGAAGGTATCTTTATGCTCAAGGTGTTGGTGATTGTGGTTGATGAAATCCCAAATCTCGTCAGCCACATTGCCTTTAGCCCACTCCAACCAATCTTCTACGGTAGGCTCGACATCAAACACGGTGTACCTATCCAGTTCGGCAGGGTCGAATTCGTTGACTTGATACTCAGCACCGTGCTTGCCACCATTGACACAAGCAAAGATCAGGGTGTCGGGGTGTAGGCTATGACCAGCGATCTTGCGACTGTCACATAGTTCAAAGATACCTTGTCGCACCTCTAGGGTAGCACGGTCAACCTCGTCAAGGAACAATACGACAGGGTTTTTGCATGCATTGTCAAGCCACTCAGGAGCAAGCCAAGCAGTAACATTACCATCGATCTTTGGAAGACCAAGCAAGTCACCTTCGGTCATCTGTGACGCTCTCCGTTCTATGACAGGCATACCAAGTGCTTTGGCTTGTTGGTATACAACTGTGGACTTACCGATACCGTGTCTACCTCGTAAGAGGACAGGGAACTTTGCCTCAAAGACATGTGGAAGGATGGTGAATAGTGTTTTGTAATCAATAGACATAATAGTCTCCGTTGTTGTGGCTGAAATGCCAAGTTAGTTTAGTTTGTTTGTTTGATGTTTATAATATAACTAGGTGTGAAGATAAAGTCAAGGACAAAAAATGTCCGTTTTGGTTTTTATGTTACTTGCTCCCTTTGATCTTGAAGCCTACAGTCGGCTTTTCTTCTTGATCCTTCTTCTTTGGAAGGTGGAGATTGTCCTAACAAGCCTGATAGCAAACTCATGGGGATGGGCATACCTCCACCCATTTGGCTTGGTGGTGGGGACATCAAGGCTTTTAATACCTTGTTGAGAAGATCATCTGATACTGATAACTGTATCGTGATGTTGTTGTTGTCGGTGTTGTCCATAATAGACTCCTTGTTGTTGAATGTATTGATAATATAATATGTTGGTTGAATATTGTAAAGGACAAATTATGTCCGTTTTTATTACTCTTGAGAAAATGATCACCACTTTCGAATCTGTTTCACTGAGGCATCATTTTGGGATTCTGATAAACCAATCGTGATTTTCCAAATATTGCATCTCATTAATATTGGTTAGAATTTTGGTACTCTGTATGAGGCAATTTTGCTCTCTAAATTCGACAAATCTTGCCAGTGTTCTCATATTCTTCTTTCTTACAAAGGTTTACCTCCTCTTTGATAGACAAATTCTGAAAAGGGATAGAACAAATCTCCTTTTAGTTTCTGTCCACCACCATATTTTATCATCAGATTTATTATAGCGATAGTTTCAATACATGCTCGTTGCCCTGCTTTTGCAACTGGTATACCGTTATTCTTGTTACTGGTGGGTTCAAATCTTGTCATACAGTCTTTTATTCCTGTATATGATGATGTAGCGTCAATGCCCATTGGTTGGCTCGGATCGTAATATAAGCCACAGTTCGTTACAATTTTCTCAATGTCTTTGGCTTGATTGTGCTTTGGGTCTTGATGGTTGAACACTATAACATGATGTTTGTTCCAACCTGTGACACTGTGTACATTTGCATTTTGTTTTGTGAAGAAAGCGACCTCGTCAGCAACAGAATTGAATTGATATATGTCACAGGGTACTCGGGATGTACCTATGGCGTAGGCGACTAAACACCTTGCTTGACCTTCTGCTACGACTAATTGTCCATTAAGTCTTTGTGATAGTATAGCACGTTTAAAATGAAATGGGCAAGGATTTTTTGCAATGTTTATTAGTTTCCTAATTCTTGGGGTTTCAAATGGTGTTCTTTGAGTCTTGTCATCTATGAGGATATTTTGGAGAGGTATCATACAGTTGTGAGTCAATTGTTTTCTCCTAGCCCAATTGAATGACGAATTGTGCTTTTTTTGTAGTTGTTGAATCTCCTTGAGGGTGTTCTGTCCTACTTGAGAACTGTTGAATCTTTGTTGCAATGTAATAATAGGCATGATAGGCTCCTTGTTGTTGAATGTATTGATAATATAATATGTTGGTTGAATATTGTAAAGGACAAATTATGTCCGAATTCGTACTAACTCTCTGAAAAAGAACCTTCGTGGAACATTATGGGTGATATTGATCCATTGCACCTTTATGGGATACTTTCTATTACCTCCAAAACGTGATATTTCCACAATCATCCCCATCTCATTACCATCAAAGGCTTGGTTAGAATTTTGTTCAGTACTCTTTCCGTATGAGGACAATCTAACAAGATCTCCTACTCTAAATTTACCCATCTTGCCATTGTGTTCTCTATATTTCCATTCTTTCATTGTCCACCTCAAAGGTTTAGTGTTCTGTGTAGTGAGTTCAGTTGTTTCTCAACCCACTCTATGTCTATATCGTCCTTTAGTCTTACTGCAACTTTGTTCTGTCCGACAATCCTTGACCAAACAATACCATCATCAGGCAACATAGCCTTGAGAGTTAGAAAACCCTCATCATCTGTTTCAATGATAGTCACTGATTTGAATTTCATTACCGAACATCCTCAGTTTGTATAATAATAATATACCCTGTTTAGTAATTATTGTAAAGGACAATTTATGACCGTTTTCGTTTTAGTTCTCTGAAAAAGAAGGCTGCTGGTGGTTTGATATGGGAAATGCTTGCTTTAGCATTGATCCAATCTACCCTTATGGGGTACTTGTCACCTCCTGACTTGCCTATTTCTACGATAAGACCGACCATATCTTTGTGGTTGCATATAAGCAAACTGTCGTTCTGTTCGGTTGTGAGCATAGGAAGAAATTGCCACCAAGTCACCTACTCGAAACTTGCCTTGTCTACCCTCATGTTCTCTATATTTCCATTTTGTGTTGTCATTACAACCTCCGTTAAAAACTTATTGCCCACCCATACCCCACCTCATCAGGAGGTGTCACTCTATCGGCATAGTTACATACTGATACCGATAACTTTTCATTGGTTTGAAAATATGGGTTCTTAGCACACTGTTCTGTGGTAAACCATATTCGTTGACACTTTGATGGAATAGGCTTTGGAGCCTCCATGTCTGTGAGGACAATATGACCATCAAAGCCACCGTGATCATTCACAAATTTGGTTGGAGCGTCAAAGCATGTACCACCACAAGGACTCTTTCGACCTGTTTACGTTGACCCTTCTTTATACATAGACTTTAGACTCGTCTCGTGTATCGAATGGGATCACAGTGAACTCGACCTTTGTGCAAGTCCGTTCAGTTCGGAGAAAGCCGATAACATCTGATCAGATACTGAACCACTTTGATCAATGGAGATAGCAATTTTTGCAGTCCTGTTGACCTTCTTGCCAGCATGAATGTAGGGATATCGTGGGTTCACCCTACGTACCGTAGACCTCTTGTTCTGTCTCTGTGATGTTTTGATAAAGTATCTGAGGACTTTTCGCCAATCAACCTTTGGAGTTATCATGTCGATAATACGCTCTCTCATGCCACTAGAGACATTTCCCCATCCTTGACCTTTGGTTTGAACCTCCTTCACAGCGTCCTCAACGGCTTGTCTCATTCGTTCTTGAGCCATTTGTCTAGTATCCTGATCAGCCTCTCCCCAACCACTGTGATCGTCAAGTGAGTCAGGCATGCCACCATCACCATCACCGTCTTGCCCTTCACCATCACCCTTGTTGTGTTCAGGGTCGAATGCTCCCTCTTTGTTCTCTCGATCTTGTTGCAGTTTGGAATAGTACCACTCAGCCGACATACCGACAGGATAAGAGACAAAGCGATCTCTTGTAGGAAATAGACCTTGCTTTGGAAGATCGTCCATCAAGTGAGAGTTGATAGCCAAGTCTGTTGCAATGTTCCACATCTTTGACATACCTTCTGGTGGTAGTCGACCTGTGACGTGTTCAAAGATGATGTGATACATTTCATGCATAAGCACACCAAGTTTCTCTCTATCAGTGAGTTTGGCAAAGAAATTTGGATTGTAGATCATCTCGAATGTACCTGAACCTTCATTCATCTTGACACCTGCTGTGGGTATCGCAGTAGTGGAGGACTTGTGTATCCTTCGTGACAGGGCTGCGAAGAAGGGTTCTGCTTGTAGTAAGCGATAAGTGTGAAGGTCAAGATCAAAGTCTGCGACCTCTGTTGGTTTTTGTGTTGTTTCATCTGACATGATGATACTCCTTGTTTGAATGATGTTTATAATATAACAAGTTCTGAGATAATGTAAAGGACAAATTATGTCCGTTTTGTTTAATAGTCTTTAGAATAGTCTTTACGACATGCTTTCTTGTTTTGTTCTTTCTTGCGATCCTTGTGAGAGCCAGCCTTTCGGTTCTGTTCTATGTGCATTTGTTGTATAGGATTGCGTTTAGATGGTTGTTTTTTCTTTTTAGACATTGTTCTGTCCTCCTTTCATAACTGTAATATAACAAGTTCAGAGATAATGTAAAGGACAAATTATGTCCGTTTATTCTTCAAACGCGTCCATAGGCAACAACATATCAATCGTGGGGTTGATCATTTTTAGTGATAATTCGTGCATTTATTTGGGTAATCTGCCACTCATAACTTGTTCCTCGCCCTCCTATACCTCGACCAATTTCAACCCATTTCAGGCTATGGTAACAACGTGAGAACATGCTATCGTTATGCAAGAATTGTGTTGCCATATCCCTTGCTGAATAGTTGTAACCAACCCATTCCGATCCATCCTTTTTGAGAACAGGCAAATAACCTGATATCCGTTTATTGTTGACATAAGTCCAATTGCACTTGCGATACAGTGTGGAGTCTTTCACACGATAACCGTTGGAAACTGGCTCTGTGCCTTCGATTGCTCTTTGGTGGTAATTAATTTCATTATTCATTTTCAATTCTCCTTATCTGTTGTTCTCTTATTTCAAATGTTTGGTTGGCTCTATAGCCTATTAAGAATGTTACTCTGCACCATCTATGGGGAGTAGTGTCTCTTTCGCTTATCTCTGTGACAACCCCATAGGTGGGTCTGCCCATTCTAATCCTCTTTGATGAACCAAGTGACCAAGTCACCGACCCCAATCATGTCACACCTAACCACATCTTCAATAGACTGATCAGGGTGTAGTAGGTGGGTAGCCACCTTCATCAGACCCTCGTATAGCTGATTTGTCAACCATGAGTCATGGGTAATATCTTTAGGTTTGCCCAAAGTTATATATATAAGTTGAGGGAAAGCCCTAGAACGCCATTGGTCATACCTCATCATTTCCGTTGCATA
>UEXL01000303.1_pt1 | contig 13659 bp, 15 predicted proteins | sample 1796671 | NCBI WGS metagenome assembly UEXL01 (sample SAMEA4772471, study PRJEB27181) | metagenome
GTGCTAATATCAGCCTGTACTTGTAGGCATATCCTACTAGAAGCCAATTCCCTGTAATAGTCGCCTTGCCATACCGCTAACCTCAACACTCTTTGAACTGCCCTGTTTTTAAGGTAAACAGCACCAACATAATCTGTATAGTATCTCCTTCTATACGGTTTAAATGTGGTAAAGTTTTGGTATTCGTCACTAATAAGTCTCGGCCTCCATGCCATTCTTGTAATGCTGTCAATATAGTCCTGCCTTATTTTTATTAGGTTCTCTACATGCTCTTTGTTTATCCCACGCTCTTTACTGTGAGATATTGCACTTGTTGATTGTATAACGGCATTATTACTTGTAGTGTATGCGGTAGTGCCGTTCTCCGCTATCAAGTTGACTTTGCCGCCGGAACCTGCTGATTGAATTGCATGTATCTTAAGCGTAGAGCCCATTGCGTCTGCGTCATCATATATGGAGATATTATCGTTTTTGCTATATCCCCAGCGTCTAAAGTTAACTCCGCTTATTGGAACTTTAATAAATGTCTTTGTAGCATCGGCCCCTGTAAAACCAAGCGCACTTCCTACTGCGGTAGAAGTATCATCTGACAATGCAACAGGGTCCGGCAAAGGTAATTGTAAGAAATCTTCAATCTTAGACACCGAAGTATAAACCAACTCATTAGGATAGAGTGGCCTGTTCGGCAAATGTCCGGGATGAAAATCTCTTGGCATACATTGCACCTCCCCCTATCATCGCATTCTACGGGGCATATTTCTTGCTTGCTTGCCCTTCTTTTGAGGTCTCATCATTTGCCTCATTGCGGATATTCTTCTTGAACATGACATTGGAACTTCTCCTGCCGCACATTCCATAGGACCGTCCCCCGGTCCAGCCCCGCATATTGGGCAAGGCATTGCTTTTTGCAACAACATTTTTGCAACTTCTTTTTCCTTTTCCGAGCATGAAGGACAACCTCCGCTATCGGAATTACAGTCGTTACAAGTTACATTTTTTTGTTCTGATTTCTTTGAGGTCGTGTTTACTCCACGGCCTTCCAATACATCAGCAAATGAGATTTTACCATCGTCATTCAAATCAGGCAGCGAGCCTTTCTTACCTTGTGGTTTTTTTTTATCTTCGCCTTTGCTTACCTTATTCCCACAATTTTTATCACACTGTGATTTTTGCTGGGGGGTACACTCCGAGTAATTGCAATTAAAATGCTTTTGACAATATTTGTTTTTTTCATCCATACCAGCGGACTTCTTTTCTTTCTTTTCTTCAGCCTTCAATATATCGTACCATATTTTTGTTGGCTCTCTTGTTTTTCGATTCATAATATTCACCCTATGTTATTATGCCACCTGTCTTACTTTCTTAGAGTGGTGGCTCCCTAAGTTATAATCCATTGGTCCTCCGCAAGTAGCACACTGTGGCGTCCAACAAAAATGCAGCATTCCACAGTCTAAGCACCTCGTACCCGAACCAATGTCTTGAATATCCATCCTACTATTTCCTTTAATCCTCATGCGGATATCTGTCGAGTTTTGATCCATCCATGCTTTGCTGAATGGTGCTATTGACTCATGAACAGATGAGTTATTTGAATTTGCTATCTCTAACATGCGAGATTTGCGTCGTTTTTTCTATTTCAAACGCTTCATCTAAATTTACAGTATCAAGGGAAAGTCTAGCCAAGAAGGCCCCCTCCTCACGCTCGAGTGCCTGTGACTAATCCTCTAACTGTTAAAGCACTCAAATTTTGTGCTGATGGAAGTGTAAGAGGTACTGTACTACCGTCGTCTTGGCCAAGTGCATTTATCTTTTTTCCACCTATATCGAATGCAAAAACATAATCTCTTGTTGGGTTTAGTTGAACATTCTCTACTGTTCCTAATCCCAAGGCTGCACCGAGGTCTAATGTCTCTCCTGCATCTGTATGGGCGTTTGATAATCCTGTTATGTCTACTACGAATGTAAGTCTTGTTCCACTAACATTTGTTCTACCGATTTGCGTTACTGTTGGCATTATACTCACATCCTGTGTGTGTGTGTTTCTTTATCAATGTTATGATTAGGAATATACGACTGTAATCCTGTAATTTGAACCCGGATGGAAAGTAACCGCACCCGGAGCAAGTAGGCTAAGAGTAAATACGACCTTGCCCGCTACGAGCCCGGTCCATGGTTGTGTGACTCCAGTTGTAGCGGGGGCGGTACCTGCTGCGCCGCCTGCGGTTGCACCCGGCCCTGCCATTGAAGGCAAAGCAGGGAGTGGTATGGCCACTTTGCATACTGTAAGCGTCTAAAAGCATATTAGTGCTGTCACTGCCTTCTTTAGTTTGAAGCATATAGGTTCTTTCAGCGATTATGCCCGAATTTGCTGTGCTCTTATTGGTCAAGTCAAGACCTGTAACAGGCGAGCACAAATACATAGGAGTGCCATTAACGCATGTATAGTCGCCATTAGTCAATGTTAAAGTTCCCATGACTGTTTCTGCATCACCATTTGCACTTAACCTGCCTCCTGTGCAGTCAATATAGATAGTTTGTATTTGACCGTTTATGTGTGCGGTTAGACTAGCGGAATTAGTGTTTCCTAGCCCCTCGGCACCATTATAATCAAGAACTAATCTGTTGACTCTTGTCCTTGAAGCGTAACGGGCTTCGCCGTCATTAACGCTATGAGGTGATATATTCATCACTCATCAGCCCCTGCATTTAGCGCAAGAGCCTTTTCAGTCAATGTAGACTTCGTATCTTTAGTAGAGGTCTTGATACCTTTACTTTTACACCATGCCATCATTTCTGCTCTCGACATACTTTGATCAAATTCAGGAGTGGGTTCACTAACCGCCGCTAACATTGCCTCAGACTTTTCTGTTTCAGTTTTAGCAACAGGTTTTGCTACTTTCTTTTCTTCGACTACTACCGAAAGCATTGCTTCACTCTTTTCATTGTCGTTGATAATTTTCCATGCAGTGCCACCGTTGTCAATCATTGGTTGTATTCGATTAACAATATACTCCTCAGGGATATCATCCCTGATTTGTCCTCTTGCAAACCAATACTCTTGGTCATTACCCCAAGCAGTGAGTCTAATCTTCACTACTGGGCGGGCACCTACATATTGTAGTTTTAGAGCCATTGGCTCAACTCACAAGTATAAGAAAGCAATTCTGTGGGTTTGAGAAGCACCACTGGTTGCGTGTGTCTTGAAAACAATCTTGCCGCTACTGTGTCCAACTTCAGATGGTTGCTTACCAACGGTTTCTGTGTTTGCTATTCCTAAGACCGCTACAACGCTGTTAATTGCACCTTTTAGTCCCGGGACCTCAGTGGTGTTAAGAATGATTGTAGTTGCGGTGTCTTGTGCTACTGCCTCTACATCGATGACCATGAGTGATACGCCTTTCTCCGCTTGAAGGTTGGCTGTAACGCCACCAACACTGCGGCCAGTGATGCCACTTAACCAATCTGTTGAGGAGTCCAATGAACCCATCCACATATTTTCGTCTAAAATTACTGTTCCTACTAAATCGTTTATATTTTCTACTGTTGCCATAATATTCACCTATTTTTTTTTACTCCTAATTATCCTCAAGCACTGATGTCTCTAATCTTTCCGTGCGCTGCGAAGAACATTTGCCATAGGTTGCCCATTGTGTGGAACATTCCCATTTGACCGAGCCTGTTGATACCGAATGGGTCTCCAGTCTCAATACCACTTTCATGGTATAGTGTTGGCTTAGCAGTGCAGAAGTAGGTGTAATCAGTATCTAAGAAATACATTCTGCTGATACCAGCACCATCTTCGTCATAAACATCCTTGGATGGAATAATTGGAACGCCGTTGTATGTTGCTACAATGAAACCTGCTTCCATACCCGGAACACCCTTTACACCGTTAACACCCGGTACAACTTTCTTCATTTCAGTGAATCTTTGTTGTGGCTGTAACAATTGTTGCATCTTTTCAAGAGTATCGTAACCAGTTAGGATAACCTTTGGTTGACCTCCTCTTTCCCAAATACTTCTGAACATTGAGTCCATGGTGTTTAGGGTTAAGGCTCTTTCAGCACTTGCTGCTCCAGCGTCAACATTTGCATCATACCAGTTTTGCTTTGCTACCGGTGCTGTGTTGTCTCTTGCGAGGTTGTAAGTAGCGTGGTCTCCGGGTGCAACATCAGTAAATCCTGAAGTTTCAACAAATGCGGATGATGTAATTCTGTCAATGGACTCAAAGTCATTCAATGTTGTGCTTCTAAGACTAATGTCTTTCAATAGCATTTTGTTGATTGTCTCAGCGTGATGCTTTGCCATTTCCATTTTCATGACTGCTCTTGCATCGCCAAGTCCATCATCTTTGTCAGCAAGGAACATTGCGGTCTCAGTTAGATCGAATGTATGTGCAACAGTACGAGGCTTATCGTTAATATGCTCGAATGTCGGCTTGCTTGTGTCAGGTAGTGTTGCGTTCTCAGGGGAGTCCGCCACCTTTGCTTGAATCAGGCTTATCAGTGACTACTCTCCAACCACTCTTTTCCCATGGTTTCTTTGGTAGTATAGAAAAGGCGTTAAATTCTTGGTTCAATTGTGACCATACCTTTCTACCGAAAATTGCATTGTAAGTTCCTGAAGTGGTAGACATTAGTGGTGAATCTGCCTTCAAAAGGTCTGTTCCACTGTATGCCCACGCATTTTGTCCTGCTCCTGCGCCGTAATATAGGCGTTCCATGTCTTCAATTGTTCTTAAATATCCTCTACTTCCACTCATTATTTCACTTCCATATTTTATGTTTTAAAGGAGATTACTCCCCTCTTAGTGCTCTCCTTCCAAGGTCCTCGGCCATTTTCCAACCGTCAAGCCCGGCACCCATTGCGCCAAATTCGTCGTGTGTTGGAACTCGCACTGATGTAGTGGAGGGAGTAGGTGTAGCAGATTTTTGCAAATCACTGTTTTCAACAGATAGTGATTGTATTTGCTTTTTCAATTCAGCAATTTGTCCGCCATAGTCGTTTTCTTTCTGCACTGCTAGTGCATTAGTGGTCTCGATATCATATCTTTCTGACCATTCTTTTTTGGACTAATGTTTTTACTGCTTCTTCATCTCTAATGGCTGCGTATGCACGGTAGCCTCTTTCAAGAGAATCAGTTGTTAAGTTTAAACCGCCTTTGATTACATTTTGATTTCCGCTTGGTGCGTTCATCTGCATTGAACCCGGTTGCTTAATTACATAATTATTGCCGGATGCCGCTGGTAAAGCAGGGTAGGTTGGTTCCGAAGCACCTTCGCCTGAACCGACTTCATCGCCTTGTCCACGGTGGGAATATCCGCCGCTACCTTCTTGTAAGTATGCTTTCTCAAGCCCAAAGTGAGACCTTAGGCCATCCAAGTCAATACCGGATTCATGAGCAAATTTTTCCAAAGTGTCAATGTACGCCAAAGCATCATCTTGGGATTTCTTTGCATCCGTTGTTTCTTCTTCTTCTTCTTCTGCTGTCATGCCTTTTTCCTCTTTATAGGATTTTGGCATTCCTTTTTCATCTGCTTTTGTAACATCGTTTTCGTCGATGTGCTTCAAAACTCTACTTAGGCCGTCTCTAATTTCTTCTAACGCTTGGTTGCTCATGTTATTACTTCCAGTTTCATCATCCATCTTTAATATTGTATATCGGGCTTCAGGATTAATGCCCTTTTTGCACAAGGTAATTTCGTGCAGTTCCAAATCAGTGATTTCTCTATGAGACCCGTGCTCAGGGGTAGTTTTACTAACCCTAAACAGTGCCTGACCACCAATTGAAAACGCTCTTAATTCTCCGTTGCGAACTTGCTTTTGCACTTCCCGTGCTTTTTGTATATCGTCACGGATTCTGCATACTACAAACAACCCGTGCTCATCTACTTCGGATTTCCATATTCGATTTTCCGAGTCTGTGTAAGAGGGGACTACTTCCCCTACTTGAATACCACTGTGTGCTAGTTGCACATTTCTGAAGGCTTTGTTATCCATAAAGTTTTCAAACGCCTTGGTTAATGCGGATGATGGGATTCGATCACCTTGTTTGTCAACCATGTCTACACTTGCGTAGCCAGCAATAAACAAATCATTGCCGTCTGCTGCCTTCAATAAGAAGTCACTGCCAATAGCCGAAAACCCTGAGGTTCTTGCACCATTTCTTGACATTGCAGCGGTTGCCATCAAACTTTGCAAAATGTGTCTATCTATATTAAAGAGATGGTTTTAAGACAAAGGGATATCAACGGCTTCTTCATCAACAGCAGGCTTTACATCCGCTGGTATTTCATCTTCTTCTTTTTGTTCTTGAGGGCTTCTTTTTGGATATCGCAACTTTGCTTTACCGTTTTCTATATCTATAGTAGCAGGGCCATCTTTTTCAGGGTCAGCCCTTATCTCAAGGTGATACGGTTTTTCTTTAGGCATCTGTTCCTCTTCATCAACAATGTTAGGGTCCGCCCCTATTGTAGTGCCGGACTCTTCGGTTACTTCGGTAGGACCTGTGGGAGAGGTAAGGTCTGCTTGCATGCCCGACCACGCACCCCCATCGGGTGAGGCTCTATTCATTCGAGGAAGTGATTTTTGTGCGACATCATCATCTATTGCCTCATTGACAGTCCACATATTGTCCGACCCTTCCACCTTGTCAAGACCGTACTCACCTGCGTGAGTATCTAATAGTTTAGGGGTTAACCCCTTAACCTTTGAACACATATCACTTGTTGACATTGGTTTCTCTTTATCTCTTAATAGATGTAGTGCCTGTTTCATCATTGCCTGAACCTTTGATACATCGCCCGAATTATCAAGCAAAGCAGATGCCTTTACTACTATTTCGTTATTCTTAACTCTTTTACGAGGCTTTTTCCTCTTAACAGGTATTGAATGAACCGGATTATGTGAACCAGCATCAGTAGAAGCAAATGCTTCTTTTAGCAAAGATATAGCCACCGGACCCCACATTTTAGATTGTTTCTTAGCGTGTTTTACCAAATAGTCAGGTCCTTCATAATCATCAATATCCATTCTATACCTACCATCGAATGAACCCTTTACAATAATAGGCATCAATATACTAGGGTATGAAAGTAGTACAGTGTTATGCTTAACAGATATTTCGGGCAATAGACCGTGAACAAACTCTTTTGATATACTTTCATCAACAAGTTTGATCCATTTAGGGTGCGCTTCTTTTCCTTTTATGAAAGTAGAAGTTGCATCTCTTATTAGGTAATTACTGCCCTCCATCGCTTCAACCGTTTTGGATAATCCGTCGATGTCGGTTGTGCTACAGTTTGTAGGCATTGGAAAATGAATGTTACTATCAGAATGATAAAGAGTCCTTAAGACATTCATCCTGTCTTCTAAAGGCTCATATGATAAATCAGTGCCTTTGTGCACTAACAGGTCTACCACATTCAGCATACCTTTGTCGATATAAGCGTCAAGTGTAAAATCGCCATCTCTTTTTTTGAGGGCTTTCTTAATCTCATCAGGTAGCGATGCGGGTTCAATCTTTTTACCCGATTTCTTTACCATTACTCTTTTGCCTTTTGGCATTTTTTGAACAACCCAATCCCCGCTAAAACCTTTGATAGTATTAACATCGCTCAAGTCATAAAGAGTGTGAGCAGGTTCTATTAAATTTTCATATACACCAGTTGGCTCGTAATCATCAGCCTTCCTTAACATATTATTTTGAATAGGTGAGTAGCCAAATTCGTCAACAGCAGATAGCGCATTGATATCTTTTTGCTTCCCTAATATTTTACTAGAAGACTCCACTAATGAAGGTGATACCATATTCACATGGTTCTCATGCACTGTTCGCTGCATTATTGTAAACGGCTCATCGGCTTGAGAGAATACATAACCTCCTTGATTTGGGTCAAACCTCCAAGTGAGGGTTGCTGGCATTTCGTGGCCCCACGCATCTGTATCTCCGCTGAGATAGACCGGAGGGACAACAGTGTGTGAATTAGGCGAAACTGGCCCAATGGGCCCCATTACTTTCTTGAACTCAGGGTCAATACCCACGCTACGATATGAGTCATCTATTGGGGTACGCATCAATGCGTGATTGGCTGCCGCCGCTATTTGTTGCAGATTGCCTCTTGCTATTGTATGAGCCATTTCATCTGATGACCCCGCTGGGTTCAATATTTCAGGGCCAAACTGATTTAAGACTTTTTGCGACATCTGTTGCATAACTCTACCTATGTGCCTGTCAGATTCTCTAAAGTGTTGATTGTGCATTGCCCAATACAGTTCATTAGATGAGGGGTGTTCTTCCCTCTTCATACCGACTCTCGGAGAACCCATGTCCGCCTGAGATGCTATTGCTCTACCCAAGCCTGAGAAAAGTAATGCGTCATCGGGGATATCAATCCGACCACCAGCCCCTTGTACTTCACTCGGGTGTAGATACTGACGATTTGCTGCGTGAGAATACATTGCCCTTCTTGATTCATAGTCATCGTCAGGCGCAAATCCTGAAGAAACCGCAGGTCGCATTGGAGAGTCCATCTCCATATTATTGGCTGCGTTAGGGAAATGAGACCCACCATGGCTATGCGGTCCATTTGGAGACGCTTCGTGGAATGCCGTATTAGTAATCAAAACATCATTCAGCCATCCCTCAGGGCCGTCAAATACTTGCGGGTATGACTGTCCAAGTATTGACTCGAGGGAATCTATTGAACGGCCAACACCCCCCCATGGTTGAAACAAATCCCACCAATGATATGTTGCCGATTCGTTTATCTCACCTTGCTGAGATTTAACATAAGGAGAATGGTAATGTTGTAATGGCCCTCCCTGATGGGGTTCTGTTGGGCCATGTCGGTCAGGTGCTCTTTCCCACCATGAAGCAAGAGGCTTGAATCTTGCCCGCCAATTTCTCAAAGCACGACCCCATGATATGCCGGATTGTTCTTGGAATTTGTTTTTGATGCGTTTTGAATCAGCAACATCTCTATTGCTGGTTTGCGATAATTGAGACAATAACTCAAAGAAAGACCTTCTTTGATCATCTGTGTTATATTCTAAACCAAATAAGTACGGCAACATGCCATACCCTTTTTGCAAATCACTCTTTTTGAACTCCATATATTCGTCATCAGTTTTGAAAGCATGCTTGTTTCGGTCCCTAACATACAAGTCGTGCATATTTTCTATTGGACTGCCAAAATAACCTTGATGTCCTTTAGGAATAACTTCAGCGTCTTTTTCGAGGGAGTCCATATGTTTCAATCCCATTTGTTCGTTATCTATTAAAGATAAAACATGGGGGACATATTCGGGTTCTCCGTGTGCGGCCCCGTGAAGTAAAGGGCAACAGTTAGACTGAAAGCCAAATGGATGGTGGTCGCCAAAACTATTCTCAGGAGATGCTTGTGGCCAATCTGATACAGGGTCATTCATTATTTTAGCATGACCCGCTAGGTAAGATGTTAACTGATTAGGGATTACCATTCTTGCAGCGGACAGGGGGCTGCTTAAATCAAGCATAGAATAAGGTGGTTTATTGTTGGCCGCATCGACTGCTGAGGATATTGCCATGTCATTATTAGCCAGCATATCGGCGTTCATCATTGCTTGTTGATATGAAGGTACATCAACATCCTTAAGCAAGAGTATTGAGAAAAGCGTATCTGTGCGAATTCTTGCTAACTCTTCTTGAGACATCTAACCCCCCCTTATTTTTGGTGGGAGTTAATTTGTTTAAGCATCTTTTCGATATCTGCGATAATTTGACTTCTTTCGTCATCGCCTTCAGCGGCTTCTTTAATCAATTTTAATGAAGCCATTGTTTGCTCAGTAGTATCGACATAACCACTTTTTTTAGTCCCGCCATCATTTATTTGCATGTGTAAAGATGAACCATCAACATCATGCCCCGTTCTAAAAGCGGCGGGCATAGAATACACTTCGCTTACAGTAGTTTTTGCGGGGGCATTTGTCTCAAAGTAAGGTAGAGTTTGATTTGTATAGTAACCAGCGGCTGCTTGAACAGGAACGCCGCCAGCGTGGTCCATAAACATAGGAACGCCATTGTCTTTGACACCGTCAGTTTGATATTTTACTAAATCATCTACAAATTGTTTCAATATGCTACTTGCTTCTGTTACGGGGTCATGCCATTCCATTGTCATTGTTGAGTCACCGACCTTTCTGCTGCCTTCCACTCTTCTAATTCGTCAAAGCGGGATTTTTGAAAAACATCGCCACTTCCTTTGAATGGAGAATCAAAAGTTTCCTCTCCAGTATTTCTTTGAAGTGGGTCAAATGCTTCATCAGCAACTGGAGTAGTAAATTTCATCCATCCTGCTTTCTTCATCATTACCTCGGGGTCTGCTAATGATTTAGTGAGCGTACTATTATTTTGCTCGAGACTGGTTATGCGGTGTTTCAAATCCCTGATTTCATCCACCATGGACTTCATCAAATCAATTTCTGCTTGTTTTTCATCCGCCATCTTACATGCCTCCTTGTTGTGCTGATTGATCTGCTGGAGGCATATTCATTGGAGCCTGTTGTTCCGCTGCCGCCATCATTGGGTCGGGCATCATTGTTTGTGGCCCGTGTTGAACTAAATTCATGTGCATTGAACGAATACCGTTTAGCAAAGGAGTTAAACTAAGGAGGGCACCTCTAAATTTCTCTACATCCTGCATCATTGCCATTGTAACATCAGGGTCTATATTAGTCGCTCTTGCCTGAGATAACAAACTGTTTACCGAATCTGCTCTACTCCCTAACGCTTGCACCATAGCATCTAATTCATCGATTGCGTCTCCGAGTGCAGATTTAGGACTGCCTTGTTGCGGCATCATTTCCATTGTCTGTTTTGTAATCATCCCATTGATATGATGACCCTCAGCCCTAAATCTATTACCAATCAAAGGTAGATTGCTTGAACCGTCGTCATGCCACATATTAATCTCTCCTTAGAATACACGATGTGGTCTGAAAACACTTGTTGTACGGCCTTTACGAGAAACGCCCATTACAACCCCGTGCTCAGTTCCTTCATAATCCGAATCAGTGTGATGGAATTCTATAATGTTGCCTTTTCTAATAGTTGTAGTATCTGTTTTTTGTGTGCCTAATGCTTTTTGCAGACGGTCATGTAATTCCAAGTCAGACTTCAAATGAGATATAGCGTTCTCGGCTTCTACCAAAAATTTCTCAATATCTACTCTATTGTTTTGCATTATCGCCTGTTCCATTGCTTCTATCTGAGAAATTGCCCTTCTTGCCATTGGCTGCATTTTCTCAATTATTTCAAAATTTCCGAATGTTTCCGTCATCTGCGCTCACCTATGCCCATGTTAATCTACTTATTCAAGATTGCCCACCAAGGCCTTTTCTTTTACTCATTTCACTGAGCCTTTTATCAGTCATGGACTCTTGAATACTTTTGTCTTGACGCTTATCTGTTTTAGATTCTGCTCCAGCGGGGGCACCTTCGTGTCGTTTTAATCTCACGGGGCTGTACCCGCCGCTATTTCGATGGAGCCATGTTGACCCTCCCCCACAGTCCTTAACACGGGGAGGTCGGTTTTACCCTCATTCACCGCAATGGATGAAGGGACCGGCAAACTACCGCCTCTATTAGCGTCTAACTGCGACCTTTTTTCTAATATTACGCCTTTTTGAACAGGTTGGCCCCCTTGTGCTTGTTGTGCTTGAGCCGCCTCGGCAGCGGCCTGCTGAGCAGCCGCTAATTCTGCGGGGTCGGGCTGTTTGAAATCAAAGTGCAATATTGTATCATCAATGCCATCCCGTAGTGTCGCCTCGAAACCAGCCTGCTTCATTTGCATCATGTTTCTAATGGCCATCTCATCTCTACGCATATTCATAATTTCATCTTCTTCTTCGTGAGGGCTTAACTTGAGGTGCCATTCTGTCACCGAAAAGGATTGAGCCAATGCTGGAAATAAGACATTGTTATAGATAGATTGAGCATATGCGACGGAACGATTACTAACTACAATCTGCATTCCTTCGTTGTTTAAACCGCCACCAGTTACATCATTCATGAATACATTTGAAACACCAAAGAAAGCGGCAATTCTTTGACGAATATCGTCTTTTATCGGGATGTATTGTAATTCTTCTAAAGTGTCCATCATACGGACATATTCAAGACCGCCTCTACCCGACTCGGTTTCAACACCAACGGTAGGGATATAATTAGGGTCTCTTTCAAGATGCTCTTGTATATTTCTAGCGGTTCTCTCCACGGTTTCTAAGTTAGATGATTTGATCACCATTACTCCTCTTGGCATTCTCCTCTTTTGATATGCGGAATAAACATAATTATCCATCGCAATGAGTGTATTAACCTGCCTCCACATAGTTGCAACAGGACTTCTACCGTACAGTTTTGAAGGAGCCCATTTGCTTATGTGTATCACTTCATCGTCAGTATATACCTGCCCGTTGCCCACTCCCGCAAGATTCATGTAATGTATTGGGACTACATCCATCCCCGTTTTAGGGCACTTATCATTAGATTTAGATGTTCTAAATGAACGGTCAACGATACTGGTATATTGCTTACCACCTCGTACACCTCGCTTATCCGCTACAATACGCATAAAGATAGGGTCGGCTCTTGTAATTTCTTTAATTCTGTAAAACTTAGCGGTTTTGGTAGAGGGGTCTATGAAATACTCTTTTGTCAATATAACATATGCATCATCCACTATATTCAAATCCATCTCGATTTCTCTAAGAACTTCAATAAAGTTTTGAGTCATCCTGTTATTATTGTGCAATACGGTATTGGCATATTCTATCTGTTGTTTATCGGCTTTCCTTACTTCGCCGCCACATTTCATACAAGTTTGTACTTCTTGCTGGTATTCCTCGTCGCATTCTCTACACTTGACTACAAAGTTGGCCTTCCAACCCCACCCTTTACGAAATGTTTCTACACTCAAATGATTTAGAATTGACCGCAACACTACACATTCGTATGCTGCTGCATACAATGCGGGGATAGTAATACCTTGAAGTAAAGCAGGCTCTTGTATGCCACTTGCGAACAAAGGCATTGCTGGAACAGGGGTTTGATGCCTCTCCATGTCTACGCCTATTGCCGAGAATAAGCGTTCCATCCTTTTTGCGTCTTCCTTAGACATTCTTTATCACGCCCTGCAACACCTGTGCAAACTTATCAACTGACCAGCCCCATTCTTTCATTAATTGAATTTGACGATTAGGACCCGCATCGTTATACAAGAGTATACGACCTGCATCCATGTCGCCTTCTATTGCCCTTTTCATCAAAAGCCCATCTTGTTTGTATTCGCCTAAAGATGGCAACGCCCACTCAAGTGCCTTGTAGACTGCCTTTTCTCCTTCAATAACCAATGACGAACCCTCAGCCCTGACATTGCTGACATCCATCTCAGCCTTAATAGCATCGGCATAGGCGGGTGCGTTTACACTGTCGAATGGTAATATGATTCGTGGAACTCCTCTCGGGTCTAAACCGAGTTCGCCACCTGAGTCAAGCAATGAAGAAATAAGCCTGCCTGTATTTTTTATCAGGACTGTGGGTCTATCTATATCGTAAAATAGACTTCTTTCATCCGCCCTTCTGCCTTGCCCTGCTTTTACAATATCGTAAAGAAAACCGTG
>UEXL01000405.1_pt1 | contig 13638 bp, 20 predicted proteins | sample 1796671 | NCBI WGS metagenome assembly UEXL01 (sample SAMEA4772471, study PRJEB27181) | metagenome
GCTCAGCATTCTCGGCCTGAGCGCCACCCCATGTTCCCGGATCATCATGCTTTCCAGCCTGCGGATCTGGCGTTTGCCGATGGTCTGCCGGTGCTGATGACCGAAAAGGATGCGGTAAAATGCGCCCCCTTCGCCGAACCGCACTGGTGGTACCTGCCGGTGACGGCCAGTCTGCCGGAAGGATTGCTGGAACAGATGCTGGACGCCGGGCGCTGGGAAAGGAATAGCTATAAGCTGCAAGCTACAACGCGGAATGGGGTTTGTTTTATTTTGAGTGTTGCTGGCCGCGCTTAATCTCTGGCCGCGGCTGATGCGATTCAGAAACAACAACCTTTTGTTCGCGCGGTTATGGCTTGTAGCTTAATGACTTTACTGAATGAGGTTTTCTGATGAGTTTTTATGTGGTGGTGCCTGCCCGTTATGCATCGACCCGCTTGCCAGGCAAGCCGCTGGCCGATATTGCCGGCAAGCCCATGGTGGTGCGAGTGGCCGAGCGGTGCCAGCAAAGTGAGGCAGGGCAGGTCTATGTCGCCACCGATGATAGCCGCATAGCGGATGCGCTGGAGGGGCAGGTGCCGGTGGTGATGACCCGGGAGGATCACCCTTCCGGTACCGACCGTCTTCAGGAGGTGGCCGCCAAGCTGGAATTGGCCGATGACGATATCATTGTCAATGTGCAGGGTGACGAGCCTCTGATCCCGCCGTCGGTGATCAACCAGGTGGCTGCCAATCTGGCCGCTAATCCTGCCTGTCAGATGGCCACCCTGTGTGAACCTATCGAAGACGCCGATCACCTGTTCAACCCCAATGTGGTGAAAGTGGTGTTCGATGATGATGGTCGAGCGCTGTATTTTTCCCGGGCGCCGATTCCCTGGCATCGCGATGCCTTTGCCGAAGGCGGCCGGGATATCAGTGGCGGCCAATGGTGGCGGCATATCGGCATCTATGCCTATCGGGTGTCTTTCTTGCACCAGTATGTGCAGTGGCCCCCGGCCAAGCTGGAACAACTGGAATCCCTGGAGCAGCTGCGGGCCATGGCCAATGGTGTTGCCATTCATGTGGCACCGGCCATTGAGGTAGTACCGGGTGGTGTGGATACGCAAGCGGATCTGGAACGTCTGCGCGCGGCGCTGGGAGGGCGGGCATGACAGTTTCTGTGCTTTTTGTTTGTCTCGGTAATATCTGCCGCTCGCCCACCGCTGAAGCGGTCTTTCGTGAGCGTGTGATTGCCGCTGGCCTGCAAGAGCAAATCCGTATCGACAGCGCCGGCACCGGAGACTGGCATATCGGTCGCGCCCCGGACCCGCGTACCCGGGAAGCGGCGGCCCGCCGGGGCTACCAGATGGATTCCCTGCGCGCTCGACAGGTGGGCCCGCAGGATTTCTACGAGTTTGACGTGGTGCTGGCCATGGACAATGCCAACCTGGCGGATCTGCAGGCCATGCAGCCATCGGATGTGACCGTGACGCTGGGGCGCTTTCTGGATTACGCCAGCGGGGCGTCAGTGCGTGGTGCCGGACCCCTACTACGGGGGCGAGGACGGCTTTGACCGGGTGCTGGATTTGATTGAAGGCGGTGCCGATGGACTGCTGGATGCGCTGCGAGAGCGCCTATGAGTCAGCCCCAACCACCGTCAGTGGAAACGGATGCGGATCTGAGCGCACTCAATACCCTGCGTTTGCCCGCCCGTGCCCGACGACTGGCCAGGCCGGCCACCCTGGATGCCCTGGAACAGGTGCTGGCCGAGCGTGACCCGGCCGAGTCGTTGCAGGTGATCGGCGAGGGCAGCAATCTGGTGATCCACGGTGATTTACCCGGCCTCACCCTGTGTCCGGCCATGGATGGTATGGCCCTGGTGAAAGAGGATGCGGAGTTCGTCTGGGTTGCCGCCGGTGCCGGGGTGCACTGGGATGATCTGGTGGCCTGGACGGTCGAGCAGGGCTGGCAGGGGCTGGAAAACCTGTCGCTGATTCCCGGCACCGCCGGGGCAGCACCGTTCCAGAATATCGGTGCCTATGGGGTGGAGCTGTCCCAGGTGCTGGAGCAGGTTACCGTGATGGAAGTGGCCAGCGGCCGGGTAACGCACTTTGCCGCTGAAGAATGTGAATTCGCCTACCGGGACAGCCGCTTCAAAAGTCGCGACCGGGGCCGCTATGTGATTACCGGTATCGAATTGCGCCTTAACAAGCTACCGGCCTGTAATGTGAGTTACGGCCCCCTCAAGGATCACTTTGGCCATCTGCCCGTGGAGGATGTGTTGCCGGCGGCGGTGCGTGAGCGGGTGATTGCCGTGCGCCAGAGCAAATTGCCCGACCCGGCGGTACTGCCCAATGCCGGCAGTTTTTTCAAGAACCCGGTGGTGAGTATCGACAAGGCGGGACAACTGAAAAAGAGCTTCCCGGGCCTGGTGGGCTATGAGCAGCCCGAGGGCATCAAGCTGGCCGCTGGCTGGCTGATCGAACAGGCTGGCTGGAAAGGGCGCAGGCTGGGTCCCGTGGGCATGCATAGTGAGCAAGCCCTGGTGCTGGTCAACCATGGTGGCGCCACCAGCGTTGATGTACTGGCACTGGCCTCTGCCGTGCGCCGGGATGTCTGGGAGCGTTTCGGTGTCAGCCTGGAGCAGGAACCGATCCTGCTGCCTTAGAACCGCGCAACTCAGCCGCTCTAGGAGCCTGCCTGCACGCGAAAGGTTCGGCTGCAGGTGCCTCCTGCAACGGAACGTCTGACACTGAATTCCTCCCCGCCGTCACAGATTGCGTAGGGTGCACTGAGCCTAAGGCGAACTGCACCATTCAAACGCCGGATTGGTGCAGTTCGCCTTAGGCTCAGTGCACCCTACGTCTTGGAAAGATGCTGGAGCAGTACCCATAAAAAAGCCCCGCTAAAGAGCGGGGCTTTTTTTATGGGCGAAGTATCAGCTTACCTCAGGATTCTGAGGAAGCGTCCTCTTCTGCGGCTTTGGCGGCGGCTGCCGCTTCTGCCTGTTGCTGCCGGCGGCGCTGGCGCGGGTCGTTGCTGGCCCGGCCCATCTCTGCGGCGGCGGGTTTGGCTTCGGCGCGTACCGCTTTTACCTCGGTGGCCCGGCTGGGTAGCTCATTGGCTTCCGGCTTGGGGGCCTCTTTCGGCTGTTCCGCTTCACGGGGGGCCGGCGCGGTGCGCTGGTAGCCCGGTTGACGCGGATCATTGCTGGCACGGACCGTGGCATCGTCCTCGGCGGCGCTTTCTTCTGCCACCGGTTCGCTGGCGGCGGGCTTGTCTTCCGCTTGAGCCGGAGCAGGGGCTTCTGCAGCTGGCGCCTCGGCCGGAGTGTCTGCCTTGGTCGTGTCCTGCGCTTGCGGCTCAGGTTGCTCTGGCGCTTCGGTTGTGGCCGCTTGCGGTGCAGCAGCGGGCTGCTCCGCTTTGGGCTCAGCGGCTTTCGGGGTTTCGGCCTGGGGAGCTTCAGCTTCCTGGCGGGTTTCTGCAGCAGGCGCTGGCGCTGCCGGTTTCTTCCGCTTCTCAGGCGCTTCAGCTTGCGTTCCGCCTGAGCTTTTGAGCTCTTCAGCTACCTGCTCGGGTTGCGGCTCTGCTTTCGGCGCTTGCGGCTTTTCCGCGACCGGAGCCGGGGCGGCAGGCTGCTCTGCTGTTTGCGCGCTGGAGTCTTTCTCTACCTTTTCGGCTTTGGCCGTTTCCTGAGCCTGTGCCGGCTTGGCAGCGCTTTGAGTCTCAGCTTTCTCGGTTTTCTCAACCTTGGTAGCTGCCTGAGGCTGCTCACCAGCAGTCGGTTCCTGTGCCGGAACCAGCTTCGCCGGCGGATGGCCTTCGTTGTCCATCACCGTTGGCTGGGGCGCGAGTCGATTGCGGCTTGTCGTCCTGCTTTACGTTGCGGGCCGGCTGGGCCTTCTGCTCGCCAGCGGGCTTGTCGCCATTGGCTGCGGATTTTGCTGGACGCTGACGTTCGCGCAGCGGACGGTCATCCTTGGCATCGTTGCGACGGGGCGCCTTGGGGCCCTTGCTGTCGCTGTTGCCTTCGCTGTTGTCCTGCTGCTGGGGCTTCTTGTTGCGTGGCTTGTTGCCGCCATCGCTCTTGTCGCCCTTGTTGTCGTTGCGACCGTCATTGCGGCCATCATTGTTACGACCGTCGTTACGGTTGTCGCCGCCACGGTTGTCGTTGCGGTTACGACGGTTGTCGTTACGGCCGCGACGTTCGTTGCGGTTGTCGTCCTTGTTGTCGCCACGGTTGCACGATTGTCGGAAGCGATTGTCCGCCTGGCGGTTGTCGCTCTTGCGATTGCCACCGTCCTTGTCGTTCTGGCGTTTGTTGCGCGGGTTGCGATTATCGTTATCGCCACCCTTGCCGCCGCTCTTGCCTGCATCCTGCTTGTTACGGTTGTCGTTACGGTTGCGGTTGTTGCCGCCACGACCACCGCGGGTGTTCGGCTGCTGACGCGAGCTACCCTTGCCCTGGGGCTGGGGTTTCTTGGCCTTGGGCTGCTTGGGCTCAGCGGTAAAGACCTGGCCAGCCAGGTGAACAGACGCGCCAGCAGGCCCAGGTTTTGGACTGTGCGTCGGTGCCGCGGCCGCCGGCGGGCGGCGGGCGTCCGGTGCCATCAGTTTGACGGCCGGCTCCTGGGTCTTGATTTCGGTGTCCTGGGCGGAGGCGATATCCGCATCCTTGTTGCCTTCCAGCAGTTCCAGTTCATGGCTGGGCTGGGCGATGGTCTGGTCATCACGGATGCGCTCCACTTCGAAGTGGGCGTGTCCAGGTTCTGGTTGGGATGATCACCACGCGGACGTTGTGGTTCTTCTCAATGGCGCGCAGGGGATCACGCTTCTCATTGAGCAGGTAGGTGGCAACGGCCACCGGCACCTGGGCTTGGATCTCGCCAGTGCGCTCTTTCATCACTTCTTCTTCGATAAGACGAAGGATGCTTAGCGCCAGGGATTTCACGTCACGGATGTGGCCTTGGCCGTCGCAGCGCGGGCAGACGATGCTGGAGGTTTCACCCAGGCTTGGGCGCAGGCGCTGACGGGACAGTTCGAGCAGACCGAAGCGGGAGATGCGGCCCAGCTGGATGCGTGCGCGGTCCTGTTCCAACGCATCGCGCATGCGGTTTTCCACGTCACGCTGGTTGCGAGCCGGGCCCATGTCGATGAAATCCACCACGATCAGGCCGCCGATATCCCGCAGTCGCAGCTGCCGGGCAATTTCTTCGGCGGCTTCCAGGTTGGTGTTCAGGGCGGTTTCTTCGATATCCGCGCCCTTGGTGGCACGGGAGGAGTTGATGTCGATGGAGACCAGCGCTTCCGTCGGGTCGATGACAATGGAGCCACCGGAAGGCAGCTTCACTTCGCGCTCAAAGGCGGTCTCGATCTGCGACTCAATCTGGAAACGGGAGAACAGCGGGGTCTCGTCGTCGTACAGTTTGATCTTGTGCTGGAAGTCCTGCATCACCTGCTGAACAAAGCCCTGGGCTTCGTCGTAGACTTTCTTGGAGTCGATCAGGACTTCGCCGATATCCTTGCGCAGGTAGTCGCGGATGGCGCGGATGATGACGTTGGATTCCTGATAGATCAGGAAGGGCGCCTTGCGATCCTGGGAGGCATCGTCGATGGAGGTCCACAGCTTCAGCAGGTAGTTCAGGTCCCACTGCAGTTCTTCGGCGCTGCGGCCCAGCCCGGCGGTACGCACGATGACGCCCATTTCATCGGGAATGGTCAGTGCGCCCAGCGCTTCTTTCAGCTGCGCGCGCTCTTCCCCTTCGATGCGACGGGAAATGCCGCCGGCACGGGGGTTGTTGGGCATCAGTACCAGATAACGGCCAGCCAGGCTGATAAAGGTGGTGAGGGCGGCGCCTTTGTTGCCGCGCTCTTCCTTGGCCACCTGAACGATGACTTCCTGACCTTCCTTGATGACTTCCTTGATGTTGATGCGACCCTGGATGTCCTTGGGGTCTTTCTGGAAGTACTGGCGGGAAATTTCCTTGAGGGGAAGAAAGCCATGGCGCTCGGCGCCGAAGTCGACAAAGGCGGCTTCCAGGGACGGTTCTACCCGGGTGATCTTGCCTTTATAGATGTTGGCTTTTTTCTGTTCCCGTGTGCGGTGTTCGATATCCAGGTCATACAGACGTTGTCCGTCGACCAGTGCCACCCGAACCTCTTCAGGGTGAGTGGCGTTAATAAGCATACGTTTCATGGTGCTACCACAAGTTTGTGGTGGCATGAGGCAGGGCCGGGTGTAACCGGTAGCAGACCAGGGGGAGTGCTGTGGCAGGCATGTCACGGGTTGGGCGCACGCTGGGCGTGTGAATCGCTTTCCTTGGTGATCGTTTGCCTGAGTCAGCGGCTCTCCGAGTTGTGTGCAATGTTTAGTGCGTAATCATGCTGGCAGTTGGCCAGTCTGTAATGCTTCACGCGATTGCCGTGGTTATTATCACACAGCAATGTGTAAACTCTTGTCTGTCTGTTTTCCAGGTCGTTTGACCGGCGCTGCAGGCCACCATCGTTAATGTTCAGGGCCCGTTTTCGGGCGCTGTAAATGGGTCTTCTGCAGCGTGAGCCCAGTTCCGTGTGGGTATTTCCCGTGTGGAAGGTGGGCCTAACGCTTTTTCTGTGACCTGGGGGCGGGCTCTGTCTTCATCGGCTGTAGCCGGAGAGGGCCGAACGGCGAATGTTCGCTGCGCGTCGCCGTTGCCTATTCAGGTCGACGCTTGACTATAGCAACAAAAGGCCAGCCGGATCAATCAGATAGATTGCTGAGCTTCGCCACGGTAGATGCAGACTTTTCCCCGATCACGCATAGAATCGCGCCATGTCAGAAGATACCCCCGCAGCGAACCGGGTGACGTTTGTCACCATAGATGAAGGCCGGCACGGTCAGCGCCTGGATAATTTCCTGTTTACCCACCTTAAAGGGGTGCCCAAATCCCGTGTTTACCGGATTATTCGTTCCGGTGAGGTGCGTATTAACAAGGGCGCGCCAAGCAGACCACCCGGCTGGCCAGTGGTGATGTGGTGCGTATTCCGCCCATTCGAACCAGTGAATCCGCCGCGCCGCCGGCGGTGAGCGAAGGGTTGGCCGAGCGCTTGCGCCGGGCCTGTGTCTATGAAGATGACCAGCTGTTCATTTTCAACAAGCCTGCAGGCTGGCGGTGCATGGTGGCAGTGGCGTCAGCCTGGGGCTGATTGAGGCCTTGCGGGTGATGTATCCCGATGAAAAGGAAATGGAGCTGGTGCACCGGCTGGACCGCGATACCAGTGGATTGATCATGGTGGCCCGGCGTCGCTCGTTTCTGCGCAAGTTGCAGCGCCTGATGCAGGGCGGCCAGGTGGAAAAGCGTTACTGGTTCCTGTCAGGGCTTCAAGGGCAAGGAGCGCACCCTTGATGCGCCCTGCTGAAAATGATGAATGGCAACGAGCGCATTGTGCGAGTTTCCCGTGAGGGCAAACCCTCGGTGACCCATTTTCGTCTGCTCGAGCGGTTTGCTCAGGCGCAGTTGGTGGAGGCACGCTGGAAACCGGGCGCACCCACCAGATCCGGGTGCATAGCCAGTTTGGCGGCTTTCCGTTGCTGGGGGATGACAAATACGGGATTGCCAAAGGGGAGGCGTTGTTGGCTGAAATCGGTCGTCGTCGCCTTTGTCTGCATGCCCGTACCCTGGTATTTGTGCATCCAAATACGGGCAAGCGGCTGACTGTGACCGCGCCGCTGGATGATGATTACGAGGCCATTCTGACGGCCCTGCGGAGTCAGCAATGAATAGTGCTCGCCCTTATGACCTGGTGATTTTGATTGGGATGGCACGGTCATGGATTCCACCGGCCGTATTGTCAGCTGCATGCAGCTGGCGGCGCTGGATCTGGAGCTGCCTTCCCTGGCTGATCCGGTGGTGTGCAGCATTATCGGGCTGGGATTGCCGGAGGCCATCGCTACGCTTTATCCGCAGCTGGACGATGACGGGGTCGAAGCCATGCGTGATCGCTATGCTTTTCACTTTATTGCCGCCGAGCAGACACCCAGCGCCCTTTATCCGGCGGCGGAACAGGTGCTGACTCACTTGCGTGAAAGTGGCTTTAAGCTGGCGGTGGCCACTGGCAAGAGCCGCAAGGGGTTGCAGAGGTGTGGGGAAATACCGGTCTGGACCGTTATTTTCATGCCTCCCGTTGTGCCGATGAAAGCCAGTCCAAGCCGCATCCGGCCATGGTGCTGGAGCTGCTGGAGGCCATGGCTGTGCCGCCAGAGCGGGCTGTGTGGTGGGCGATACTACATTCGATCTGGAAATGGCCCGTGCTGCCGGTGTTGACCGCATTGGCGTGAGTTACGGTGCCCACCCGGTTGAGCAATTGCTCCCGTGCGAGCCGTTGGCTGTGATCGACAGATTGGACCATTTGTTGCCGCTGGTGGGATTGGCGGCGTCTGAATTTGTAATGGAGAGTGTGTGACTATGGAAAATCAGCCATCTTCCCAGCCCCCGCAGAATGAGCGGGAATGGAAGCTGATCGAGAAATTGCTGGGTCAGGCCCAGGATGAGCAGCGTAAGTCCCGCCGTTGGGGCATTTTTTTCAAGGCGCTGACCTTTGTGTATCTGTTTACGTGTTGGTGATGGTGATTCCGGGCAAAACCGGTTCTGCGGTGACCATGGCGGAAGATCATGTGGGGATTGTTGACGTCAACGGCGTGATCGCGCCGGATCAGGATGCCAGTGCGGATTTGATCGTCACCGGCCTGACGCGGGCGTTTGAAGCGGAAAATACCACGGCGGTGTTGTTGAAGATCAACAGCCCGGGTGGCTCGCCGGTGCAGTCCAACCAGGTGTACAACGCCATTAAGCGTTTGCGTGCAGTACCCGGAAAAGAAGGTGTACGCGGCAATTACCGATGTGGGCGCCTCTGGGGCGTACTTTATCGCCTCCGCTGCGGATGAAATCTATGCCGACCCGGCCAGTATTGTCGGCTCCATCGGTGTGATCATGGCCGGTTTTGGCCTGGAGCAAGCTGCCGACAAGCTGGGCGTGGAGCGTCGTGTGCTTACCGCCGGTGAGAACAAGGACTTGATGGACCCGTTCTCGCCGATTAAGCCGGCCCATCGCAAGCATGTGCAGACCATGCTGGATGATATCCACCAGCAGTTTATTACTGCCGTGAAGGAAGGGCGTGGCGATCGCCTGAAAGTGGATGGCCACCCGGAATTGTTCTCGGGTTTGTTCTGGACCGGCGAGCGGGCTTTGGGGCTGGGGCTGATAGATGGCTTAAAGAGCCCGGGTGAAGTGGTTCGTGAGGTTGCGGGGCAGGAGGAAATGCTCAACTACAGCTCTAGCCGTTCCCCCATGGAAGAGTTTATCCGCCGTTTTGGTGTGTCGATTGGTGAAGGCATGGCGGCCCAGTTGGGGCTGAGTGCGTCACCGGTGATTCGTTGAAATACAGCTGCTAGCTACGAGAAGCTAGAAGCTAGAAAAGGCGAGTTCCGAAAAGCGAAACAGCGTTCGGAGCTCGCCTTTTGCCTTATATAGGTAGCTGAAGCCCTTCGGCGGCCAGGAATTCTGTTAGCACAATTAAAGGCAGGCCGACCAAGGTGTTCGGGTCGCGACCTTCCAGTGCCTTGAACAAGACAATGCCCAACCCTTCGGATTTGAAGCTGCCGGCACAGTTTAATGGCTGTTCGATATCCACGTAGCGTTCAATCTGTGCCGGTTTTAGGCTGCGGAACTGCACATGGAAGGGGTCGCAGACGACCTGGCTGCGGCCGGTGGTTGTGTTGAGCAGGCACAGGCCGGTAAGAAACGATACCCGCTGCCCGCTGGCGGCGCTGAGTTGGCGAATCGCGGTGTCCCGGTCGCCGGGCTTGCCCAGCACTTGGTCGCCGATGACGGCGACCTGATCAGAGCCGATGATCAGCGTGTCCGGGTGCTGGTTCGCCAGTGCCAGGGCTTTTTCCCGGGCCAGACGCATCACCAGAGCGGTGGGGCTTTCATCCTCATGCCGGGATTCGTCGATATCCGGGCTCTGGTGGATAAAATCCAGCTTCAGCTTGTCCAATAATTGGCGCCGAAACGGCGATGAAGAGGCGAGTAACAGGGTGGGTGTCTGGTCAGTCATGGGGGTCTCCGCGCGTTGCGGGGGCAAGTGTAAGGATTATTTTTTCATGACGCACGAAAAACCCTGTTGACTCAGGTGCTTAGTGCCTCACATTAACTTTGACAGCGGGGCCTCACGGCCCTAGAATTGCGCGCTTATGTTTTCAGGGCAACTGCCACAGTTCCTCGATCCTCGCAAATATGCGGATCAAGGTCGCGTCGTTGAGGGCCAGCTTACCGTTGGAGACCTGCCTCGCCTGCAGGAATACCGCGAAAGTCTGGACCAGCCAGTAGCAATATCGCTGGCGTTCGATCGTGATGAAGAGGGGCATCGGCGTATCGAGGGCGAGGTTAGCACCGTATTGGTGCTGCCATGTCAGCGCTGCCTGGAGCCAGTGAATTATTCCGTTACCGCCCGTATTGATGTGGCGCTGGTGTGGAATGAAGATCAGGCCAAGGCATTGCCGGAGCGACTGGACCCTGGTTGGTTGGCGAAGAACGCATGGTTCTCACCGATCTGATCGAAGAGGAGCTGTTGCTGGCCATGCCGTTGGTGGCACTGCATGACCCTTGCCCGACAGCTTTGCCGCATGATCGCGGTGAACCTGAGAAACACGAAAACGCGGATAATCCTTTTGCCGTGCTGGCCAAATTAAAAGGTCAAGGCAAGTAAATTCAGGCTGAATAAACGCCCGAGGAGCTCGAAATGGCTGTTCAAAAGAACCGTAAAACCCGTTCCAAGCGCGGCATGCGCCGCTCTCACGATGCGCTGCCCGCCGCTGCGCTGACTGAAGACACCAACACTGGTGAAGTGCATCGTCGTCACCACATTTCTCCGGACGGCATGTACCGCGGCCGCCAGGTGATCAGTCAGGGTGAATCTGACGACGAATAAGTTGTATAAAAACGGGAGCTGCGGCTCCCGTTTTTTTGTGCCTGATGGGTTCTGCGCTGCCCTGTGCAGTAAGGTTCCGTCCTGCGGGCACCCCAAAATCCTCCTTCGGGAGGATTTTTTGTAAGTGGATTTGTGATTGGATGCGGGGAGATGTCGCCGGCGGGCGAATTTTGTCAGAATGCCTCCAAATTTGAATACAAGGAAGCAGCCCATGCCGGTTGTGACGCTAGCTGTGGATGCCATGGGAGGCGATCACGGCTTGTCCGTGACGGTGCCCGCCGTGGCAGCCATGCTGTCTCGCCACGCGCACATGCACATCATTTTGGTCGGCCAGCCAGAACCCTTGGCCGATGCCTTGTCCCAGGCGGGTATCGCCGACCATTCTCGAATTACTGTCCAGCCCGCCTCTGAAGTGGTGGCCATGGATGATCCGGTTGCCATTGCTCTGCGGCAGAAAAGACTCGTCCATGCGGGTGACCATCAATATGGTCAAGGAAGGGCGTGCCCAAGCGGCGGTCAGTGCCGGTAATACCGGTGCCTTGATGGCGGTGAGCCGCTTTGTGCTGAAAACCCTTCCCGGCGTGGACCGTCCCGCCATTTGTACAGCGATTCCCACAGCCAATGGCCACTGTCATATGCTGGACTTGGGCGCCAATGTGGATTCCGAACCCGCGCACCTGTTGCAGTTTGCCCTGATGGGCCAGGCGGTAGTGCGTGCTGTTGATGGCGTAGAGCATCCTCGGGTGGCGCTGCTCAACATCGGTGAGGAAGACATCAAGGGCAATGAACAGATTAAGGAAGCGGCCGGCCTGTTGCGCGGAGCCGACGACCTGAACTATGTCGGTTTCGTGGAAGGCAACGGCATTTTTGCCGGCGAAGCGGATGTGGTGGTCTGTGATGGCTTTGTCGGGAACGTTTCGCTGAAAACCATGGAGGCGTGGCGAAAATGATCGGCAATATGCTGCGTGAAGAAATCAAACAATCCTGGCTGCGCAAGCTGTGCGGCCTGTTTGCCTTGCCGGTTCTTGTCGGCTTGAAAAAGCGCATGGACCCGGACCATTACAATGGCGCCAGCCTGGTGGGCCTGCGTGGGGTGGTGGTGAAAAGCCACGGTGGCACCAGCAAGGAAGGTTCGCCTGCGCGCTGGAAGTGGCGCAACTGGAGGCGCGGCGTAATGTGCCCTCGTTAATCAGCGATGCACTGGGTCAGCCAGCGCTGACTGAAATTCTGTGTCGGGGCCGGCTGGCTCCGTCTATTCATACTTTGTTTCAGGCCCGACCGGACAGCGAAAGCGAAAGCCGGCATACTGCGGCCTGCCTATTTTTAAGGGGATGTTGAATGTCGAAGACAGCCTTTATTTTTCCCGGTCAGGGTTCCCAGAGTCTGGGGATGCTGAGTGAATTTGCCGAACGTCCGGCAGTGAAACAGACCTTTCAGGAAGCCTCCGGTGCACTGGATCAGGACCTCTGGGCATTGGCCCAGGAAGGACCGAAAGAAGCACTGAATCAAACCGAAATTACCCAGCCCTTGCTGCTGACCGCAGGCGTTGCCCTGTGGCGGCTGTGGGAGCAAAGCGGTGGCCCACGGCCGAATGTGCTGGCCGGGCATAGCTTGGGTGAATACACCGCGCTGACCTGCGCCGGTGTGATCAATCTGGGTGATGCCGTGCGGCTGGTTCGCACCCGTGGCCAGCTAATGCAGCAGGCAGTGGCGCAGGATGAGGGCAGTATGGCCGCGATCCTGGGCCTGGATGATGAGCAGGTTCGCTCTGCTTGTGCGCAAGCGGCGCAGGGTGGAGTGGTTGAGGCAGTCAACTTCAATGCGCCCGGTCAGGTGGTGATCGCCGGTTCCGCTGACGCGGTCGAGCGCGCCATTGCGGCGTGTAAAGAGTCAGGTGCCAAGCGTGCCATGGCACTGCCGGTAAGCGTGCCTTCTCATTGCGCATTGATGAAGCCTGCCGCTGAGCAACTGGCTGATACCTTGAGCGGTACCCGTTTTCACGCGGCTGAGATGCCGGTGATTAACAATGTGGACGTGGCCATGGAAACGGATCCAGAGCAGATTCGTGATGCGCTGATTCGCCAGCTTTATTCCCCTGTGCGGTGGGTGGAAACCATCCAGGCGCTGAAAGAGCAGGGCGTGGGGCACCTCTACGAGTGTGGTCCGGGCAAGGTTCTGTGTGGGCTGGTGAAGCGCATTGACCGCGATATGGCGGCGCGTCCGCTGGAAACAGAGGCTGCTTTCACGGCAGCTCTGCAAGGAGAATAAGAATGTCTGAGAGAAAAGTGGCGCTGGTCACTGGCGCGAGCCGGGGCATAGGCCGGGCGATTGCCGAGCAGCTGATTGCTGATGGCTTCTTTGTCGTTGGCACAGCCACCACGGAAAAAGGTGCGGCTGCCATTGGCGATGCGCTGGGTGAAAACGGTGCCGGCAAGATGCTCAACGTGGCCGACAAGGCGTCGGTGGACGACACCGTCAAAAGCATCAACGACGAATTCGGTGCTCCTCTGGTGCTGGTGAGTAACGCCGGTATTACCCGCGACAACATCATGCTTCGAATGAAGGAAGATGAGTGGGAAGATGTCATCAATACCAACCTGAATTCCCTTTATCGCGTTAGCAAGGCATGCTTGAAAGGCATGACCAAGGCGCGCTGGGGTCGGATCATCAATATCAGCTCGGTGGTCGGCACCA
>UEXL01000554.1_pt1 | contig 13543 bp, 24 predicted proteins | sample 1796671 | NCBI WGS metagenome assembly UEXL01 (sample SAMEA4772471, study PRJEB27181) | metagenome
ATATTAGAGTTTGGAGATATCTCTGGTAACTTCAATGCAGCTCCTTCTGGTCAATACTACAAAGTAACAGGCACTTCAGGTGCAGTTCTAACCATTGCAAGATTTAATCCTGCTTCTGGTAAAACTGAAACTGGCGGACTAAGACACGCTGTTGCTGATAACGCATACTTTAGAAGATTTTGGGAATATTATTTCAATTTCTCAGCTGCACCAACATCAACAGATGATGTTGTTAACGCAGGTGGTTCTAATGATGAGTTACATATCGTAGTTGCAGACGAGGATGGCGGCATTTCAGGCACAGCAGGTACTATATTAGAAACACACGAAGGATTATCACAAGCTTCAGACGCTAAAGACGCTCAAGGTGATTCCAATTATTATGTTGACGCTCTATACAATAGAAGTCAATTTATATACTGGATGGACCATGAGACTACATTAGCAAATGCAGGTAGTTCAAAAGTAGGTCAAGCATTTGATAATACAGGTACTCAAGGCATAACAGTCTTTAGTTCTAGTCTTACAGGTGGTACAGACGATAACGCACCAACTAACGGTGAATTAGCATTAGGTTATGATAAATTTGCTGATAGTGCAAGCGTTGACGTTAACTTACTTATGACTGGTCCTTCACATACAGGTGCTGACGCAACTGGAGATACCAAAGCAACTAAAGTTATTGACATAGTTGAAGCAAGAAAAGATTGTGTAGCATTTATTTCGCCTGCTAGAGCAGACGTTGTAAACGTAAGCGATCCTATTGCACAAACTGTTAATGTTAAAGCTTTTGCAGACGGTCTTGCTTCAAGTTCATATGCAGTTATTGATAGTGGATACAAATACATGTACGACAAATACAACGGCGTATATAGATATGTTCCATTAAACGGTGACATTGCTGGACTTTGTGCTAGAACAGACGCAGTTGCTGATGGTTGGTTCTCACCGGCTGGGTTTACAAGAGGTCAGATTAGAGGTGCAGTTAAACTTGCCTTTGATCCTAACCAAGCGCAAAGAGACGACTTATACAAAGCAAGAGTAAATCCTGTGGTAACATTCCCAGGACAAGGTACTGTATTGTTTGGTGATAAGACAGCTCAAGCGAAACCTAGTGCTTTTGACAGAATAAATGTTAGAAGATTGTTCATAACTATGGAAAAGGCAATATCAACTGCTGCTAAATTCCAACTCTTTGAGTTCAATGATGAATTTACAAGAGCACAATTTCAGAAACTTGATAGAACCATTCCTTAGAGACGTACAAGGTAGACGTGGTATCACAGACTTTAAAGTAGTGTGTGATGAAACAAACAATGTAAGTGCAGTTATAGATAGAAACGAATTTGTTGCAGACATATTTGTCAAACCAAATCGTTCTATTAACTTCATCAAACTTAACTTCGTAGCTACAAGAACAGGCGTTGCCTTTTCTGAAGTAGCAGGCGCATAGAGAGGAAATAAAAAATGGCAAACGTATCAGACTTTATCTCCAAACTTAAAGGCGGCGGAGCTAGACAAAATCAGTTTAAGGTTACAATGCCTTTCCCTGGTTTTGCTGCTGTTGGTGGCGAAACTGAGAACATGTCGTTCTTATGTTCTGCTACTCAACTTCCAAGTTCTGAGTTAGGAGAATTAACTGTAAACTTTAGAGGTAGACCAATACATATGGCTGGTGATAGAACATTCCAAACTTGGAGTACAACTATTATCAACGATACTTCTTTTGATATCAGAAATGCTATTGAAAGATGGTCAAATGGTATTAACAACCATAGTGACAACGAAGGTTTAAACAACCCTACTGATTATCAAGTGGACGCATTTATCGACCACTTAGATAGAAATGGTAATACAATCAAATCGTACACATTTAGAGGATTATTTCCTTTAACAATAGGTACAGTTGATTTGAACTATGATCCAGTAAGTGCGTTAGAGACTTTTGAATGTACATGGAGATACCAATACTGGGAAAGTAACACTACAACGTAATGTTGTGAATTTATAGCGGTCTCCGGGCCGCTATAAATAGAAATAAAAGATAATGAAAAGGAGAATGTAGTGGCAGAATTTTTTGGCTTTGAAATCAAAAGAGCAAGCACCAAAACAACTAGTCAAACGTTTACAGCACCATCAGCTGATGATGGCGTTCAAACGATTATGGGTGGTGGACATTATGGTACTTACTTAGATATTGAAGGAAAAGTAAACAACGAAGCAGATTTAATTAGAAGGTATAGAGAGGTTGCTATGCAACCTGAGTGTGACCAAGCGATTGAAGATGTTATCAATGAAGGTATAGTAATTGATGACAATAGAGAAACAATCAGACTGAACATGCATACAGTACCTTTCTCAACAGGCATAAAAAAAAAGTTTCAGAAGAATTTAATAATATTCTTTCGTTATTGGAATTTGAGCAAAAAGGACATGACATATTTCGTAGATGGTATGTTGATGGTAGAATAGTATATCATAAGATAATAGACCCTAAAAATAAAAGCAGGTATTACTGAATTAAGATATATTGATCCTAGAAAAATTAAGAAAGTTCGTAAACCTAAGAAGACTGAGGGCGAACAAAGTTTTAAACCTAAAGACCAAAACGCACCACCAGTTGTAGATTTTGAAGAATTTTATATTTACAATGAGAAAGGTGTACAACCAGGAGCAAGTTCAACACAAGGTTTAGAAATTAGTAAAGATAGTATTGCTTTCTGTCCGTCAGGAATGATTGACCAACAAAGAAACATGATACTATCACATTTACATAAGGCGATTAAACCTGTCAATCAATTAAGAATGATTGAAGATAGTGTTGTTATATACAGAATATCCAGAGCGCCTGAAAGAAGAATTTTTACATTGATGTAGGTAACTTGCCAAAAGCAAAAGCAGAGCAATACCTAAAAGATGTAATGAACAGATATAGAAACAAACTTGTCTATGACGCAAGTACAGGTGAAATAAGAGACGATAGACAATATATGTCTATGTTAGAAGACTTTTGGTTACCAAGACGAGAAGGTGGTAGAGGTACAGAAATTACTACACTACCAGGTGGTTCTAACTTAGGTGAAGTAGAAGATATCAAATACTTTCAAAAGAAACTTTACAAGTCATTAAACGTTCCTGTATCCAGATTAGAAGCTGAAGGTAGTTTCAATATGGGTAGAGCAACTGAGATTAATAGAGACGAGTTAAAGTTTAGTAAATTTGTTGATAGACTAAGAACAAGATTTAATGCTTTATTCCATGATTTATTGAAACACAATTAATACTAAAAGGTATTATATCAATAGAAGATTGGGAAAACAGTTTAGCAAGAACAATCAGATACAACTATGTAAATGACGGTTACTATGCTGAAATAAAAGAAGCAGAAATGTTAAAAGAAAGAATGGAAATTTATCGTAACTTGAAAGATAGTGAATTGATAGGTAACGTTTATTCTAAAGAGTGGGCAATGAAGAATGTTTTAAAAATGACTGACATTGACATTGACGAAGAAAAATCTAAAATAGAAAAAGAAAAGGAGGCGGAAGCGCCACCAGAAGGAGAAGATGATGACACAGGACAATTCTAACCCAACAAGAGATATGATTGACGCTTTGCAAAAAGGCGATAACTTAGGTGCTGAAACGGCATTTAAATCTGCTTTATCAAATAAAGTAGGTACTGAGTTAGATGACAAACGTAAAGACGTTGCGTCAACAATTATGGCAAAAGAACCGGAAACAAACAATGATAACGCTGAACAATCTACGGAAATTGACGACTGAAAAAAAAACGAACATAAACGTTCACTAGTCTATAAGAAATTAGCGCCAAAATCAAAAGAGGCGGTAGATGACGTATATACTCAGCTTGAAAAGAAACCGGGACAAGTGTTAATGAATTTTAGTAAAGTTATGAATGACGTTACTAAGAAGTATAAAGTACAAAGAAAAGATATCGAAGCCTATTTCAAAAAAGAAACTGGCATAACCATATAAACAAAAAGGAGTAGAAATGGCGGTAGTAAACAAAAAGAACATTAGTGGATAGTGGTACTAGACATGTAGTAATGTTTGAAATTAACAATGCAACAAATGACGCAGTACAAGTAATTGACGCTTCAGCATTGACAGGACATGTTTCAAACCCTACACTAGACATTAGTTCTATTAAATGGAATACAACAGCTGCGACAAGCGACGTTGCAATAGAATTTGACGCAGGTACAGATAGTCATGCTATATCACTACATGGTAGTGGCGAGTATGGGTATCATGGTAAACAACCAAACATAACAAACCCAGAAGCAACAGGTGTAACTGGTGATATTGTTATTACAAATGCGAGTGCTGTAACAGGTACTTTTATTTTAGAAGTTAAAAAGACTAAAGGTTATACTGCCTCAGGACAGACTAGATAATGGCTGATACAGTATCAACTCAAACTATAACAGACGTTGCAGGTTCTAAAACTGTAATGAAGTTTACGAACAAATCTGATGGTACAGGAGAGAGTTTAGTAGAGAAGATGACGAGTGCAAATTTAAATCACTTGTCAACTTCTACTAAAATTGCTAGAGTGATTTATAGTGTAAACACTACGGACCCTAAGGGGTCCGTAGAAATCCTATTTGAAGGAACTACTAACGCAACGGCGCTGTTTTTATCTGGTCAAGGCACGATAGATTTACAGACGCCGGCAATACAAATAGCTAACAATGCAGGTACTCCTACAGGTGATATTCTGTTCTCTACGCACAATTTCGTAAACGGAGACAGTTATTCTATCATTTTAGAGGTGCGATAACATAAATAGGACTAAAGGAATAAACATATGAAACTAATTACAGAGGAACTTACTGACGTTAAATTGCTTGCAGAAGCAGATGAAAACGGCAAAAAGTCACACAAAATAAAGGGGATATTCATGCAGGCGAATATTAAGAACCGTAATGGTCGTGTTTATCCTATGGAAGTTTTAGAAAACGAAGTAAACAGATATAGAAAAGAATTTATCAATAAAAAGAGAGCATTTGGTGAGTTAGGACATCCTGACGGACCAACTGTAAACTTAGAGAGAGTGTCACACTTAATTACATCATTAGAAGGCGACGGCAAAGGTAACTACATTGGCGAAGCAAAAGTGACTGATACACCTTATGGTAAGATTGTGAAGTCTTTGATAGATGAAGGCGCACAACTAGGAGTTTCATCAAGGGGCATGGGTTCTTTGGAGAATAAAGGCGGTACTAACTATGTAAAATCAGACTTTTACTTAGCAACTGCTGCCGACATTGTAGCAGACCCATCTGCTCCATCAGCATTTGTACAAGGTGTTATGGAAGGTAAAGAGTGGGTATGGGACAATGGTATCGTTAAAGAAAAAGATATTTCTGAGATACAACAAGAGATTGAAGCTGCTCGTAGTTTTGAGTTAGCTGAAAAACAAACTGCTGCTTTTGGAAAATTTATGCGAAAAGTTGCAAAATAATAAATAGTAGTACGCAAATTAATTAATTAATTTTGACTTATAGGAGAGTTAAAAATGGAAGAAAATAAAACAATCGTTTCTGAAGCTCCCTAAGGGTGCAGACGCTCCAAAAGCAGGCGCAGGTAAAGCTGAGCCAATGCAGAAAATGGGTGATTTTGAAGATGGCGGAAAAGCAGTGACTTCTCCAACAGACGCAAGTTCAACTGACCATGCAAAAAAAGCTAAAAAAGATACGTCCGCTCCTACGAAAGGCGCAGCTACAGCAGATCCAATGCAAAAATTGAATGCTGAAGATGAAAAAGAAAACGATAAAGTAAAAAAAGAAGCGGCACATGATGACGCTGATGAAAAAGATAAAGAAGACGATAAAGAAAAAGAAATGTCTGAAATGCCGAAAACAAAAGCAGGTATAATCCAAGCTATGTATGACGCAATGGGCAAAAAGAAAAAATCAGACTTAGCCGCTTCATACGGAAAAATGATGGCAGCTATGAATGGCGACGAAGATGAAAAAGACATGGACGAAGCTAAACATTCTGACGAAGAAGATAAAGAGAAAAAAGAAAAAATGGAAAAAAGAGTTAAAGACATTGACGTAAAAAGAAGATGTTGCTGCTCTAGTTTCTGGTGATGACACTTTATCTGAAACTTTTAAAGACAAAGCTGCTACTATCTTTGAAGCTGCTGTTAAATCAAAAGTGAAAACTGAGATTAGCAGATTAGAAGATGAGTATTCTGCTGAGTTATCTGAAGCAACTGAAACATTCAAAAACGATTTAACAAACAAAGTTGACAATTACTTAAACTATGTTGTTGAACAATGGATGTCAGAAAACGAACTTGCTATTGAAAAAGGTATCAAGGGAGAAATTGCTGAAGACTTTATTGGTGGTTTAAAACAATTATTTGAAGACCATTACATTGATATACCAGATGAAAAGTATGACGTACTTGAAGCTAAAGAAAACGAAGTTGAAGAGCTGAAAGCTAAGTTAAACGAAACAACTGAGAAATCAATGGAAATGAAAAAACAAATTAACGAATTTTCAAAAGATGAAATTTTAGACGAAGTAACTTCAGGTCTTGCAGACACGGAAGTTGAGAAACTAAAATCATTAATTGAAGATGTTAGTTACGAAGGTGCAGACGAGTATAAGAAAAAGTTAACTACTATTAAAGAAAGTTACTTTGGAAATGCTAAATCAGCGCCTGCTGAAACGGTAAACGTTGACGCACAATCTAACTCCGAAGATGGTAACACAGTAACAGATATGTCTGATAGCATGTCTCGTTATACGGATGCAATCAGTAGGGTAAAAAGTAGAGATATCTACTAACAATTAAAAACTAAGGAGAGACTTAAATGTTTAATTCGCAAAACTTACAAGAGAAATGGTCTCCAGTTCTTAATCATGCGGACTTGCCAAAAATTGACAATCCGTACAAAAGAGCTGTGACATCAGTAATCTTGGAAAACCAAGAAAAAGCGGCGAAAGAAGACAAAGCATTCTTAGGTGAAATTGCAAACGTAACAGGTAGCGCAGTTGCTAACTGGGACCCTATTTTGATTTCACTTGTAAGAAGAGCAATGCCAAATCTTATTGCCTACGACATCTGTGGTGTACAACCAATGACTGGTCCAACTGGTCTTATCTTCGCTATGAAGAGCAGATTTACTTCTAACTCAGGAACTGAAGCTTTATTTAATGAAGCAGATTCAGATTTCTCTGGAACTGGAACACATTCAGCAACATTGAATCCTGGTTTAATGAACGACACAACAACATCCGTTACTGCTGGTACTGGTATTGCAACAGCGACTGCTGAAGCTTCATCATCATTTGCTGAAATGGCATTCTCAATTGAGAAATCAACTGTAACAGCTAAGACTAGACAGTTAAAGCTGAGTACACAATGGAACTTGCACAAGACCTTAAAGCAATTCACGGCTTAGACGCTGAAACTGAACTTGCTAACATTCTTTCTGCTGAGATCCTTGCTGAAATCAATAGAGAAGTTGTGAGAACAATTTACGAAAAAGCTAAAAAAGGTGCTAACACTAATACAACTACATCTGGTACTTTTGATTTAGATACGGACTCTAACGGTAGATGGTCTGTTGAAAAATTCAAAGGACTAATGTTCCAAGTTGAAAGAGACGCTAACGTAATCGCACAAGAAACAAGAAGAGGAAGAGGTAACATTTATTTGTTCTTCAGACGTTGCTTCTGCTTTACAAATGGCGGGTATCTTAGACTACGCTCCTGCGTTAAACAACAGTTTAAATGTTGATGACACAGGTAACACTTTTGCTGGTACTCTAAACGGTAGATACAAAGTGTATATTGACCCTTATGCGTCAAACAACACAGCGGCACAATACTACACAGTAGGTTATAAAGGTACTTCACCTTATGACGCTGGTATGTTCTATTGTCCGTATGTACCTCTACAAATGGTTAGAGCAGTTGGTGAGAACACTTTCCAACCAAAAATTGGTTTCAAAACAAGATACGGTCTTGTAAGAAATCCATTTGCGGAAGCAAGTGCTCAAGCTTCTGACACAGGTACTGACCAAGCAAACATCTATTACAGAATGGTTAAAGTTACTAACCTAATGTAATATTACCTTTGCGGTGTAAATTATAAAGAGAGGGAATTAATTTTCCTCTTTTTGGAATAAATAATCATATGAAAATACTAATACAATATCTCTGGATAACAATCATATCGCTTATCATATTAGTGTGTGCTATGATGATACCTACATCACAGGATCCTCATTATGAGTTAGATGTGAAGATGGAAGAGATAAGAGAAAAAGGAAAAGTATTAACAGATACAGAAAAAGAATTAAAGAAATTATCAGACGATAAAGCGTGGGAAGAGGTAGATGAGACAACAACTATCATAACACCACTACCTAAACCAGGGACAGACATTAGGGGTTAGACTAAATAGTAATATGACAGATAGTACAATAACTACTAAACAACCAAGTGGTGCAGGTTTAGATTACGCTGATCCTACTAAGTTTAAATTTCAGATGGTAAAATTACCACTTGTAGAGTTTAATACAGTAGCAGCTCAAATACCAGATGTATCATTATCAGAATTAAATCAACCTACTCGTTTACAACAACTGAAAATACCAGGTAATGATATGACGTTTAGTGATTTAACAATTACTTTCTTAGTTGATGAAGAATTACAAAACTATAGAAAAGTACATGAGTGGATGGCAGCTTTAGCACAAGTTGATAGTGATGAGAAATTTCAAGCACTATTAGCAGAAGGACAAGATAGAATGCCAAACTCTCAAACAAGAGGCATACAAAGTGAACCAGGTAAATCTGGTTTAGCAACACCTGATGGTGCAATATACTCAGACGCAAAACTAGTACACTTAACAAATAGAAACATACCTAAAGTAGAGATATCATTTATAGATTGTTATCCTAAAGCTTTAAGTGCAATAGAATATAATCAAAACAATACAGATGTTGGATATATCACAGCACAGGTAACATTTGGTTATAAGTACCACGAGTATTCTACACCATTTTAATTAAAAACTTGCCAAATTGGCAAAAACGTGATATAATATTATGATGAAATATATAAATGAATTGAGATTTAAACTAGAAATATTGTGGATTGACCACCCACATAAAATTATGTTTAGTTTAGGTTTTATTATTGGAGCAATTTTACTATGAACTTAGAAGAACTACAAACACAAGCAGAAAAAGATTTAAAGATAGACGATACTGAACTAGATAGAGAAAGTTTAGCAACACCAATCTTACACGCCAAATACCTTAAACACTTTTCCACATACTCACTTATGTTAACAAAAGCAAAAAGTGAATACTCACAACTATACAAAAGCAAATGGTTGTTTTACTTAGGTAAAGCAGAACCAGAGGCATACAAAGATAATAACTTTGAATTAAAAGTATTACGACAAGATGTAGGTACATTTATTGACGCTGATGATATTATTAAACAGAAACAAAAAGTAGATTACTTAAACGTAGTAAACAGTTACCTAGAGAATATACTTAAACAAATATCTAATCGTGGTTTTCAGATAAAGAACGCAATAGATTGGAAAAAATTTACGGAAGGCGGAATATAATATGATTTTTTGCATTGGTAATGGCGAAAGTCGTAAAGACTTTGATTTAGAAACATTAAGACCACATGGTAAAATATATGGTGCTAACGGACTGTATAGAGATTTTACACCTGATATATTACTTGCAATGGATTATAATATATGCCATGAGATATATCGTAGTGGTTATGCATTTGAAAACATCACATATTTAAGACAATGGTCAAAGAACCCAGCAAATGTATATGAAAAGTTATTTGTGAAAGAAACAGTTGATAAGTTTATAGGTAAAGATATTGCAGAACCTAAATTAACTCATTTAGATGAACACGAATGGGAAGGTGAAAAGAAAAGTTTTTGTTTGTTGGGCAAACAATAGAGACTTAATGGCAAAATTAAGAGAAGATAGAATTAAGAACGGTTGGAATGAAGATGATTTAAAACTATATCTATCTAAAGACCAAGAAGGTTATCTAATTACATGGACAAAGAAAAAGATAAAGTACAAGGTCTTGGTAAGTATTACTATGAAAAGACTAATGCAGGTACATTGATTGCTTTAATGGCGTCTGAAAAGATAGTAAAATATCTAATAGGTTATGATTATTATAGTGAGACTGAACAAGTCAATAATATATACAAGGGTACAAAGGTTATGTAGGTAAGAGTGCAAGTGCAATTAAACCTAAGAACTGGTTAGACCATACTGAAAAATTATGTAAGAAATATCCTCAACATGAATATGTACATGTAGGTAAACCTATTGATAAATTCAAAGACATACCAAACATGACTAATATCTCATATACAGAATTAAATGAGCGAATTAAAAATAACAAAGTTTAACGAATCCTATATTAAGTGTACAAGTGATGATTTAGGACTGTTACAGTCTTTATCTGACTTTTTTACATTTCAAGTACCAGGTGCCAGTTTCATGCCGTCTGTAAGAGCAAGACGTTGGGACGGAAAAATAAGAATGTTTAGTAAAGCAACTGGTAAAATTTACTATGGGTTACTACCGTATATAAACGAATTTTGTCGCCGGAACGCACATACAATCACACACGAAGCACCTGAAACCATTGGTGTGAACCATCCTACCAATCTTTTTTCCAAGTATATTGATGGTTTATCTATACCTAACATCAAACCAAGAGAATATCAAATAGGAGCGGTTCAACATGCAATCAATAATAAACGTGCTGTATTAGTATCGCCAACTGCTTCAGGTAAGTCTCTAATCATCTATTGTATTATACGAATGATAAGAGAAAGTGATGGAAAGATATTATTAGTAGTACCAACTACATCACTAGTAGAACAAATGTATAAAGACTTTATATCATATGGGTATGACGCAGAAACAAATGTACAAAGAAAGTATTATGGTTATGAGATAGATGAAGATAAGAAGATAGTTGTATCTACATGGCAATCTCTGGCAACATTTGATAAGAAATACTTTGAACAGTTTGATTGTGTAATAGGTGATGAAGCACACTTATATAAATCAAAAGAATTACAAAAGATTATGGCAGCTTGCATTAATGCCAAGTTTAGAATAGGTACAACTGGTACACTAGATGATAGTAAAGTACACAAGTTAGTATTAGAAGGTCTCTTTGGACCTGTTCACTATGTTACAACTACAAAAAGAATTAATAGATAAGAAACAATTAGCGGATTTAAAAATAGAATGTATTGTCTTAAAATATCCAAAAGAAGAATGTATGCAAATAAAAAATGCTAAGTTCCAAGACGAGATTGACTATATAGTAACACACGAAAGAAGAAATAAGTTTTTAACTAATCTGGCAATCGACCAAAAAGGTAATACTCTAGTTCTATTTCAGTATGTAGAAAAACATGGAAAACCTTTACATGACCAAATAAAGGCAAAAGCAAAAGACCGTAAAGTATTTTTTGTTTACGGCGGAACAGAAACAAATGATAGAGAAAGAATTAGAGCAATCACAGAAAAGTTGGACAACACGATTATTGTCGCTTCTTACGGGACGTATAGCACTGGTATCAATATTCGTAACTTACACAACATTATTTTTAGTAGCCCTACTAAATCACCTATAAGAGTTTTACAATCTATAGGTCGTGGTTTAAGATTAGGTGAGCAGAAAGATACTGCTAAAGTGTATGATATATCTGACGATTTTACTTATAAAGAAAAGAAGAACTTTACAATCCAGCACTTTTTGGAAAGGATAAATATTTACAATGAACAACAGTTTGATTATGATATACACACGGTGGACTTGATATGAGAACTCCAAAGAAAGGAAGTAAAGTGACTACTAACCCTAAAGAGACTATTAAGAAGATACCAACACCTAGAATAGTAAAGTTAAATTCAGGTGAACAACTTGTTGCCATAGTAATGGTACAAGATAACTCAGATTTTATAAGATTAGAAGAACCTTACATTATACAGTTACACCCACATGACTTTTTGGGAGACTATATGATGGAAGAAAAGATGACAATTAAACCTTGGTTATTCAAGTCTAAAGATAAAGTAATATCTATACATAAAAATAATATTTTATGTTTTGCAGTTCCTACAGATGATATTTCTGAGTATTATATGAATATTCGTAGTGGAAAACTAAGACAATCGCCTGAAGAAATAAAGAAACACAGAGCCGCTGCTTTTGGTAAATTGTTAGACCAATTGGGTGATGTTGAATATGACGAGACACAAGACTACTTAATGGGTAAGAAGACAGTACACTAAGGTAACTCTAAGGTAATCTATCTCTGAAGGAGGCACATGCCTATTATATACCATTTTGTTCAAATTGTCAAGCGCTTAAACCAAAAAAAATGAAAATAATTTATTACCACAAAATCTAGTATAACAGCTTGACTTTTTACTAGATTGTGATATAATAGGGTAATATTTTAAAAGGAATATAATATGAAAAATACACAACCAATCAAGGTTCCTAAAAAGAAGAGCATTATGTCTCTAATAAAGAATTTTAGTTGCCATGAAAGAATATAAATTAAAGTGTATAGCGGCAGAAAAGAAAAAGAAACCTAGACCACCAATAACTGATTACATTGGTGAGTGTTTTCTAAAGATTGCTAATCATTTATCATATAGACCAAACTTCATCAACTACACATATAAAGAGGATATGATATCTGATGGTATAGAAAATTGTTTACAATATGTTTCTAACTTTGATCCAACAAAATCAAATAATCCATTTGTTTACTTTACACAAATAATATACTACGCATTTATAAGAAGAATACAAAAAGAAAAGAAACAAACAATTATTAAACAGAAACTAATAATGAAGTCTGGTTTAGATGAGTTAGTTTCACAAGAAGCAGATAATACAGAATATCAAAACGCATATGCTGACTTTTTAAGAAAGAATATGGTAGAGATAGCACCTGATAAACCCAAAGAAAAGAAACCAAGGAAGAAAAAGTATCTAAACTAGAATACTTTATGCAATGAAAAATATTATAGTTGTGGGTGGTGGTAGTGCAGGCTGGATGTCAGCAGCTACACTCATTCGTGCCTTTCCTGATAAAAATATAACTGTAATAGAAAGTCCAGATGTATCTACAGTTGGTGTAGGTGAAAGTACATTAGGTCATATCAATGGTTGGTTAAATTATCTCAACATTGAAGACAAAGACTTTATGCCTTACTGTGACGCTAGTTATAAGTTATCAATTAAATTTACAGACTTCTATAAAAAGGTGCAGGTTCATTTCATTACCCATTTGGCAGACCATATTATTGGGACGATAAAGAAAGAAACAAATGGTACTGAAAACAATTATTAAATTTACCTAATAGTGATTATGCTGAGTGCATGTCACCTAATGTATTAATTTCTAATGCTAATAAAATAAGTGATATTAATGATATTTTACCTAACTACAATTTTAAAA
>UEXL01000380.1_pt1 | contig 13497 bp, 15 predicted proteins | sample 1796671 | NCBI WGS metagenome assembly UEXL01 (sample SAMEA4772471, study PRJEB27181) | metagenome
TGCACCAGCCCTTGCGTAACCGCACCACCCTCACCCAGCGCCAGGACCAGATCGACGCCCTGCGCCAGGGCTGGTGTTTCGAATCCGCCCGCGATGTGCTGAATGACATCGGCGACATGGAGCGGATTCTCGGCCGGGTAGCACCCGCTCTGCGCGCCCCCGCGACCTGACTCGCCTGCATGCCAGCCTGAAGGCTCTACCGCCGTTGATCGGCACCTTGCCCGCCGCCGACTGCTTCTTTGAGCTGATCGAGCGCATCGGCCAGTTTCCGAATCAGGTGGAATTACTGGGCACCGCGGTGATTGAAAATCCGCCCATGCTGATTCGCGACGGCGGCGTGATTGCCCCCGGTTACAGCGAAGAGCTGGATGAGCTGCGCTCCATCAGCGAAAACGCCGGTGCTATTCTAGTGGACATTGAAACCCGCGAGCGCGAACGCACCCAGCTGTCCACCCTGCGGGTGAAGTACAACCGGGTGCACGGCTATTACATCGAGTTGTCACGCCGGGAATCGGACCAGGCGCCAGCGGATTATCAGCGCCGCCAAACACTCAAAATGCCGAGCGCTTTATCACCCCGGAACTGAAAGAGTTCGAAGACAAGGCCCTGTCTGCCTCCAGCAAGGCACTGACGCTGGAGAAGCGTCTCTACGAAGCCCTGCTGGAAAAAGTGGCCGCCGACCTGCATGCCCTGCAGCGTAGCGCCGCCGCCGTGGCCGAGCTGGATGTGCTGGCGTCCCTGGCCGAGCGCGCCGAAGCCCTCAACTGGGTGCGCCCGCAACTGGTGGACGACGATGCCATCATCGAAATCGTGGATGGCCGCCACCCGGTGGTGGAGCAGGTGCTGGACGATGCCTTTGTGCCCAACAGCCTGCACCTGGATGACGCCCGCCGCATGGTGATCATTACCGGCCCGAACATGGGCGGTAAATCCACCTACATGCGCCAGACTGCGCTGATCGCCCTGCTTGCCCACCTTGGCAGCTGCGTGCCTGCAGCCAGTGCCCGCATCGGCAGCCTGGATCGCATCTTTACCCGCATCGGTTCGTCTGATGATCTGGCCGGCGGGCGCTCCACCTTTATGGTGGAAATGTCCGAAACCGCCAACATCCTCAACAACGCCACCGCCCAGAGCCTGGTGCTGATGGACGAGATTGGCCGCGGCACCAGCACCTTTGATGGCCTGAGCCTGGCCTGGGCCGCCGCCGAACACCTGGCGCGCAACCTCAAGGCCTTCACCCTGTTCGCCACCCACTACTTCGAGCTGACCCAGCTGCCTGAGCAACTGCCCGGCATCTACAACGCCCACCTCACCGCCAGTGAGCACGATAACCGCATCGTGTTCCTGCACCGGGTACAGGAAGGCCCGGCCAGCCGCAGCTATGGCTTGCAGGTGGCCCAGCTGGCCGGGGTGCCGGCCAGCGTGATCCATGAAGCGGGGAATAAACTGCGCGAGCTGGAAGACGGCAAATCCCTGGCGGCGTCCGCCTCTGCCGTGAACACCACGCCCGCCAGCACCACACCGTCAGCGGCAATGCCGGCCCAGGCCAGCCTTTTCAATGAGCCCAGCGCCGTGGAGCAAGCGCTCACCGGCATCTGGACCCGGATGAGCTGACCCCAAGCAGGCGCTGGAGGCACTCTACAAGCTGAGAGGACTGCTTTAGCGTTGCAGGAAAGGCGCTGGGCTGGTGGCGCCATAAGCCCGGTGACGAGAAGCGAAATCGCCAGACTTTACCGTGCTTTCGGGTTTGCCTTTCGAAACTCGCTCTCGCAACTCGACACTCTGGCTATCCGCAAGGCACAGAGCGCGACGCATCTGCAGGAGGGGCAACCGGCAAGTTGTCTTTTAACACTCTGGGCTATTACCTTATATCAACGCTACGTTTGCCTGCCTCTGGGCATATCGCTAGACTAGCGCCACCCCAAGCGAGACCGTGCCTATTGCTGCTATAATCAGCCCTTGGCGCTGTACAAAATGAAGACACCTGGCGAGGACAGGCTATGACGTTCGTAGTAGGTGAGAACTGCATTAACTGCAAACACACCGATTGTGTGGAAGTGTGCCCGGTAGACTGTTTCTACGAAGGCGAAAATTTTCTGGTTATCCACCCGGACGAGTGTATCGACTGTGCACTGTGTGAGCCGGAGTGCCCGGTTAACGCGATTTTCTCGGAAGATGAACTGCCGGACGACCAGCAGGACTTCCTGGAGATCAACGCGGATCTGGCAGAGAAGTGGCCGAACATTACCGAAATGAAAGATGCGCCGGACGACGCGGAAGAGTGGGACGGTGTGCCTAACAAGCGGGAGAAGCTGGTCCGCTAAGCGCGGATCACTTTTCTCCAGGCAAAATAAAAGGGCGGCATCCTGCCGCCCTTTTTGCGTCGAGTCATCCTGACCCTTTTGCGCTCACCGCAACATCCTTGTACTGCAATCCTTGCAAATCCTTGTGCTCAATTCCCTGAAGCACGGAAACACTATATCAACCGTATTTTGCTCTGTGGGTAAAATAAATATTAAAAGTCTGGGCAAAAACCACACAAAATTGAAATTTATCAACCAAAACAAAAAGTTAGCGTTTTCCCGATCACCAGTTAATGCTGAAAACAGCGGAAAAACACTGCTTTATCCTACAGCTTTGTAAGAGATCTCTTACACGCCTGCCTGCACCCGTAACGCCAGCTCAGCCCCCCCAAACGACTACATCCCGACGCCAAAAGCGCCCAAGCTTTTACATTTCCTCACTGCTTTTTACAGCACCGCGTCACACTTCTGGGTAGCATTAATTCTATGGAAAACGTGGTGTTACAGGCATCGCCAAGCCAACCAGTATCCCCCCAAGGCGCTAGCAATAGCGCTCACAACCCCCCTCTTCCACCCCAATTTCGGAAGAGGGTTTTTTTTGCCTGAAATTCGCCCCTAGCCGGCCCCATTTCACGCCAGGGTAGCGCGCAACGCCGCACAGGCCTGCTGGAAATGCCGCTTCAGGGAATCAATCAAAGGCGGCGCATTGGCAAGCTCACCGTTGGAGGCCAACGTTTCCAGCTCCATGCATACATCCGCAACGCGGACGGCCCCCAGGTTGCTGCTGCTGCCCTTGAAGCTGTGCGCCTGGCTGCGCAGGGTGTCTGCATCGCCCCCGAAACGCTGATCCAGTGCGACCAAGCGTTGCTCGCCATCACGCTGGAACGACTCGACCAGCATCTGGAAATCCTGGCCCATAATATCCTGCAATTCGGAAACGACCTCGGCATCGAGGACCGATCTATCGTGCATCAACCTGCTCCGTCATCCTTTACGGCGGCTACCATAGCAGCTACAGAAACCCTGTTATGTGTTACAGGCTAGAAATTTAAGCAAGCACCGTCACCTGACACCCGTGAAATCAGGAAAAATGACAGACGGTAAAAGTCCGGATGAACGGGCCCGCGCCACATCCTCCGGCTCATCCACATCCCAAAGGGGCGATAACACCGCAGTTTCCTTGGGAGCAAAGCAGGCCCGACTGTCCTGTAGCGCATGGGGGCCACCGAAGCGCACGCCACGGAAGCGTTGAGTGGACCAGAGCGATGCCTGGCCGCTTCCCAACAGCACATAGCCACCATCCTCACTGGCGCCGAACACCACGGGGCTGTGCTCCAACGTGGCCAACGCCTGCTCGAAGTAAGGCGGATCCAGCAGCAGGCAATCACTCCCGACCAACAAGACCCGGGAAGAGTGAGACAAGCCCCGTGATAATGCCCCGGCCATTCGCTCGCCCAGATCCCCGCCATGCTGCAAAAAACAGGACCAGCCCCGTGACGTTGCTTCCTGACTCAATTGCGCATCCGGCTTGTCGAGCCACAGCTGCACGTCACCGGGAAACGTCTGCGCGGCGGCAAAGGTTCGCCACAACAGTTGCTGATAAATCTGCAAGGCACCATCGGCACCAAAAGCGGGGATCAGGCGGGTTTTTACCTGGCCGGCGTGCAGGGCGCGGGCAAAAATAATGAGCAGGGGCGTGTCACTCACCCGGCGTCTCCCCGGTAATAGTCCCGATGCAGCGCATCGGGGCTAGCGCCTCGCCAGTATCGAAAACGCAGGGACCACATCAGCCAGATGGTGCGCCAAGCGCCATTGTTCTCCCAGCGCCGGCTACTGGTGATCACCGGCGGGCGCAAACAGGCCGGGCGCTCCAGCGCACGCAAAGTCCGTGACAGGGCAATATCTTCCATCAAAGGCTGCTCGGGAAACCCGCCCTGCTCACGAAATATATCGCGGCGCACAAACAGGGCCTGGTCACCGGTGGCAATTCCGGTCAGGCGCGAACGCCAGTTCATCATGAACGCAATAACGCGAAAAAGCGGGCGGGACTGGCTCAGGCGAACATCAAAACGCCCCCACGGAGTAGTGCTGGCTAAACCGTTGAGAGCCCTCACGGTGGCGAGCATCGAACACCGTATCTGCATGGATAAACCAGAGCCACACTCCCCTTGCACACACCGCGCCGGTATTCATCTGGGTGCTGCGCCCCGGATCACTGACCAGCACCGTATCGGCCAGCTCGCGGGCAATGTCGATGCTGTGGTCGGTACTTCCGCCATCCACCACAATCAGTTCATCATCGTCGGTGAGAGCAGCACGTAGCCGTGCCAATGACACGGCCAGGGTATCCCCCTCATTGAGCACCGGGACGATGACACTGACCCGACTCATTCCAGCGAACCACCACAGCTGCTTCCCGCACCCGCCGTGCAGCCGAAGCAGTGGTCAGCCACATAAATTGGCTCGCCTTGTATATCGTCTTCCAACAAGCTCGACAAATGTTGATGGCCTTCGTGATGGCCTTGCGGCATATCCAGCATCTGATTGAAATCACAATCGTAGAGATAACCCTTGTAGTCCACGCTCACCATGGATCGGCACATCAATGCCGGCAAGGTGTCGCGATTGTAGCTGTCGCGTAGCAGCTGCATGTAGTCGTTGAACTGATTCTGGGCCAGTAGCACAGCACCAAAACGGCTGATGGGCATATTGGTGATCGTGAACAAGCTATTAAAGCGGAGCCCGAAATGCTCCATCAGCTCGCGCTTGTAATCGGCTTCCAAAACAGCCTGGGGAGGCGGCAGCGACGCGCCGGTGGGGTTATAGACAAGGTCCAGAACCTGATCTTGCCCGTACCCTTTCTCGTTGAGGCGGCGAATGGCTTCCAGGCTGCCCTGGAACACGCCCTTACCCCGCTGCTTGTTCACGTTTTCTTCGGAATAGCACGGTAAGGAGGCCACCACATGCACATCGTGGTCGGCCAGAAATTGCGGCAAAATCCTCATAACCCGGTTCGAGCAGAATAGTCAGATTACAGCGATCGATCACTTCCACGCCCAGTGCATGGCATTCACGCACAAGGTAGCGAAAGTGGGGATTCATCTCCGGCGCACCGCCGGTAAGATCGATCACCTTGATGTCCCGTTTGCGGATCACCTGAAGAATCAGGTCCACAGTGGCCTTGTCCATCATTTCAGTCCGGGTAGGCCCCGCATTCACATGGCAGTGGACACAGCTCAGGTTACACAAATAACCCAGGTTGACCTGCAATACCGTGGTGGCAAACCGGCGCAACGGCGGGAAGTCCGTGGAGCTGCGGACCAGAAGGTCATGGGTATCCTGCATATTGCACCTCGTAGAATTCGTTGCATGCTACCAATGGATGCGTAAACGTCGCAAAAGTTACGTGAAGATTGCGGGATACTTTGGCTACTTTGGCTACAGGGTACTTTGCGGGAGCGCGCTTGCACGCTAATTAAAGCCTCGTCCTGCCACAGGCAGGGCGCGTCAAAACCGATTCGCCCGTAAGCTGGCAAAAGAGGGCCCGGATGGATTTTCCGCTAAAATGACGAAGCCACTTTAAGACAAACACTGGCACCAAATTTCAAAGTCCTTACAATCAGCATCCGAATGCTTCGCTAGCGCAGCGGCGTAACCCGACAAACCGGGCCGGATCAACCCGCCGCCTTGATCTTAAACAGCTGGCGCTAAAGATCGGATTACGGCTTCGTCTAATTCGACCTTCTGCCTCTCCGGCGGAAGGGCTGATCGACGAAACCCGCACGCTCCCGCGTAGGTCGAATTAGCCTGAAAGGCGTAATCCGACACAGAGGGGCAGTCGTAACGGCACAGTCGGTTGTCGGATTACGGCCTTCGGCCTAATTCGACCTACGGAAAATGCCTTGGTCGCTCAGCGGGGGAAGCCGGGGTTTGCCAACACTCGCTTTGGCTTGGACGAACATGAGCCGGATACCGCCGCTTCGCTGGAGTCCGCAGGACGCGCAAGCGCCGACAAAAAAGTCGCTGGCTCCCTTAACGCTGGCTCCAGCAATGAAACCCCGTACAATCTGCACGCTTAATATGCCCCGGTAGCTCAGTTGGATAGAGCAAGCGCCTCCTAAGCGCTAGGTCGGACGTTCGAATCGTCTCCGGGGCACCATCTTTCCTCTTTGCCTGCATCACCTTTTTGTATCAATCCGATCAGCTCTTTGCTCTGGCTCCCTCACTCTCTTTGCCAGACACTGTCGCCGCGCACGAACACCCAGGATTCAACATGACCCACGACACGCCCTCCTCTTCCCCTCTCAGCCCACTGCTGGTGCTGCTGATGGCGACCACCACCGGGTTGGTGGTGGCCAGCAACTATTACGCGCAGCCTTTGCTGCACACCATCGCGGACCAACTCAGCCTGAGCTACGCCAAAGCCGGCATTATTGTCACCACCGCACAGGCCAGCTACGCAGTGGGGCTGATTCTGCTGGTACCACTGGGCGACCTGGTCGAGCGACGGCGATTGATTGTGATCATGATGTTGCTGGCCATGGTCGGATTACTGATCAGCGCCAGTGCGCGCTCACTACCGATGCTGCTGGCCGGCACAGCCATCACCGGGGCGTTTTCCGTGGTGGCGCAAGTATTGGTGCCGTTTGCCGCCACGCTGGCGCCAATGGAAACCCGCGGCAAAGTGGTGGGCACGGTGATGAGCGGGTTGTTACTGGGCATTCTGCTGGCACGCACCGTGGCGGGCGCGCTGTCCTCTCTGGGCGACTGGCATACCGTCTACTGGGTTGCTGCCGCGTTAATGTTGCTCAACACCCTGGCCCTGTGGCGCTTGCTACCCCGCTATCACCAGACTACCTCGCTCCACTATGGCCAGCTGATTACCTCTATCGTGGGGTTGTTTGCGCGGTATAAGGTGTATCGCCAGCGCTCCGTGCTCGGTTTTCTGGGCTTTGCCATGTTCAGCGTGCTGTGGACTTCGCTGGCCTTCCTGCTGTCCGCCAAACCGTGGGCATTCAACGATGCCACCATCGGCCTGTTCGGCCTGGCCGGGGCGGCAGGCGCCCTGTCTGCCCGCCATGCCGGAGTACTCGCCGACCGTGGCCATGGCCAACGGCTAACCATCATCGGCATCCTGATTCTGTTGCTGTCGTGGGGGTTACTGGGGCTCGGCGGCACATCGCTCATCGCCCTGCTGGCGGGGATTGTGCTGCTGGATCTGGCGCTTCAGGCGGTTCACATTACCAATATGAACCTGGTCTTCTCCCTAGACGAAAGTGCCCGTAACCGCCTCAATTCCGGCTACATGTTCCTGTACTTCCTGGGCGGCGCCTCCGGCTCACTGGCCTCCGCCGCCGTCTACGACCTCCACGGCTGGACGGGGGTTGTCCTGCTGGGCGCAGGGCTGGCGGTGGCAGCCCTGCTCTATGGCGGGCTGATGCAGGTCGAAAATCACCGTACCCGCCATCAGGAAAGTTGACCGGGTTTTACACAGCAGTGATTTACCCTTTTCCACAAGTGATCTAGATTAAGAATCTCACGTCGGATAAAAGGAAATTTCGATGAAATTACTGGGACTGTTACAACTGGCCGTGGCGATCTACGCCATCGTAATGATTATTCAATCGTCCGCCGAGACAGGCGCCAAGGTGCTGTGGGTGCTACTGGTGCTGATTGTGCCGCTGATCGGCCTGATTATCTGGGCGCTAATGGGGCCGGGCTCACCGCTGAAGCGTTAGCCTTGGTTTCGCGGGTGGCGTCTGCCACCTCGCGAACATCCCCGGATTGCTGCCAGGCGCCCGGCGTTTGGTAATAACCGTGCGCGATGCCCTGGAAACGGGGTTGATTGATTATTCGCTGCAAACGGCGCAGGGAAAAATACGGGATATCCCGGAGGATGATATTGGCCAACCAGGCCGGCAATGACCCTCCCGGGTCCAGCACCACTTCAATGGTCACCTGCACCTTGCCCGGCTCGCCCGGGGAAAACCGGTAATACCCTTCCATCTGCGGCATGCGCACATAGTGTGCCTGCTGAGGATAACCTGTTTCGTTCAAGGAAAAGGGCATCACCAGGTCAAGCGTGTCCCGCTCCTGATAAAAGGTCACCCGCAGGGGGGCATCACGATCTTTCACTGGCCACGGCAGGCGGGTCGTTACGTACACGTCGCGCTGAAAGGGGGAGTTGCGCTTCAGGTCACGGATTTCAGACACCATGTGCATAAACGACGCCACCGCATCGTAATCATCCAGCAAGGCGCCGATAGCATTGAAATCATTCACCCGCAGGTCGGCCACGCCCCGGAACGTCTTCAAGCGTGAGTCACCGTCATCCTGACGGAATACCTGGATGCCGTCCCGGTCGGTCACCAGCACCCATTCCCCGTCGCTGGCTAAAGCCGGCATGGCCGCCAGCACCAGCAATACCGCCAGCAGCGTTGTCAGTTTTTTTATCATAATTGTCCTGACAGTGTTGCGCGCAACATCCTCGCTGTTGCGCTGCATGGGTTGTACTACCGTATTAAACACTCTGTTTAAGCGGCTACTTTATAACCAAGAGTGCCAACGATGTATTCCTTGAAACCGGGAGATCGTGATCAAGGCCACACAAATAATGGCATTTTGCTATAACCGCCCACATCTACTGGCCTCTAGAGGTAGGGCTCCATCATGTGCGCTAACGCATTGCGCACCCGCCGCCAAGGGGCCATCTGCCGGAATCCGGCCTGGTCCAGCCGCTGAGACAGGACAATCCGTTGATCCAGTGCCTCATCAATCTGCTCTGCCAGTGCCTCCCCATAGCACTCCAGATCAAACTCGAAATTGAGTCGCAGGCTACGGGCATCCCAGTTGCCCGAGCCCAGCATGACCCAGTGCTGGTCCACCGTCATGACCTTGCTGTGGTCAAAAGGCGGCGGCGACAAGTACAGCTCAGCTCCTTCGGCAACCAGCCAACGCAAAGCATGCAGGCTGGCCCAGTGCACCAACCGCAGATTGTTTTTGCGCGGCACCACGATCTGCACCCGGATTCCTTTAAGCAGCGCCAGTTGCAGTGTGGCTAGCAAGGTCAGGTCGGGCACGAAGTACGGGGTGACGATGCGAATACGGGATTCGGCACTGCCGATGGCGGCCAGCAGCGTCATACGGCGTTTGTCGAAATCCGCATCGGGCCCGGCGCTGATGCCCCGGGATTGCACATTGCCCAACCAGGCCGGGCCGCGGTAACTGGTGTCCAACAGCTCACCACTGGTGAAATACCAATCCGCTGCAAAACTGCGCAGCAGCTGTCCCACCACCTGACCCTCGATACGGGCATGCAAATCGGTGATTTTTGGTGGCTGCTGGATATAACCGGCGCGAATATTCATACCGCCGGTGAATCCATAACAGCGGTCCACCACCATGAATTTACGGTGATTACGCAGGTTCAGGTACGGCATCCGCCAGGAGCCAGGGAATACAGAAAACGCTCCACCGGCACCTTGCCACGGCGCAACCGCCAAACCACCGACGGCAGAGAATACAGGGCTCCCACACCATCCAGCAGCACCCTCACCTTGACCCCTCGCGCCACCGCCGCCGCCAGCGCATCAGCCAGCGGCTTACCGGCGGCATCGTTGCCGAAAATATAGGTGGCCAGATAAATGCTTTCCGTGGCGCTGTCGATCGCCGCAAGCATGTCCTGGTACGCCCCAGGGGCATCCAGCAGGGTGATGCGGTTGCCGTCGGTCAGTGGCAGTGCGTCAGGCGCCCCACCAGGCGGCTGAGGATTTTCAGGTGTTTAAGGTCCGGCTCTGGCTCTGCGGCAATGCGCCAGCCATCGTTACCGTCGATCAACCCGCCTGTGAGCTGACGGGCCCGCCGGCGAATACGATTGACGCCCAGGATGTAATAGAGCAAAGCACCCAGCACCGGCACCAGCCAGACCAGCCCGGTCCAGGCAGCGGCAGCGCGGGCATCACGCTTATTCTGGGCAACATGCACCGTCACGGTCACCGCCAGGCTGATACTGATGGCCGCCGCCACATAGGGCCAGTACGGGTCCAGTATCGTCAATATCGCGTCGATTTCAGCGGTCCAGTAAGTGACATCCAAAGGCATTCAGTTCCGTCTCTGAAGCGGGTATCCGTTCAACGATAACATAACCGGCGATACCCGCATCCGCCGGGCTTTGCGCTTTGCGCGCCGCTTCCCTAGAATACGCTCTCTTTTGGAACACTGGTCGGCTGGCGCCTATTACACAGCGTGCAGCAAATGGCCACTCTCCCCGATCAGGCTGGGGGCGATTCGTTCCAAGTCCTCTGCGTCGCCACGCCGACGCACGTTAACGGGCCAAATGAGCCCGACTCAGCGCCAGCCGCCGCTGGCCGTCAGTAGTAACGACTAATTCCTGCTGGTTTAGGCAACCAGTGTACCGGTGTTGACGGCGTTATCGTCATGCCGGCGCATGATGAGGAGCGATACCATGCCCGAAACCAATACGGTTATTCCGCTGCACCAGGACACCCGCGAGACGACTCTCGATAGCGCCGACACGCAGGCCAATCTGCCGAACATGCCTACGACGAACCCGTCGGTTCAAGGTCTACACGGCGCGCCAGCTCGACAAGATCGAGCCGCTCAAACGCCTGGACGACGAGACCCGCTTTGCCATGGACGTGGTAGCCAATGTGCTGCCGTTTCGGGTCAACGAATACGTCATCAATGAATTGATCAACTGGGACAATGTCCCCAATGACCCCATCTACCAGCTCACCTTTCCCCAGAAAGGCATGCTGGCCCCGGAACACTTCGACAAGGTGGCCGAGGCCATGCGCGGCGGCGACAAGGCCGAAATCAAGGCCGCCATCGCCGAAGTCCGTGAAGCGCTGAACCCGCACCCCGCCGGGCAGATGGAACACAACATGCCGGAAGTGGACGGCGAGAAGATCGATGGCGTGCAGCACAAGTACAACGAGACTGTGCTGTTTTTCCCAGCCAGGGGCAGGTCTGTCACAGCTACTGCACCTTCTGCTTCCGCTGGGCCCAGTTCATCGGTGACAACGACCTGAAAATCGCCACCAAGGAAGCCGGCCAGCTGAAGAAATACATTCAGGCCCACCCGGAAATTTCCGATGTGCTGATCACCGGTGGCGACCCGCTGGTAATGAAAACCAAGAACCTGCGGGCGCATATCGAACCGCTGCTGGAACTGGAACAGATTCGCACCATCCGCATCGGCTCCAAGGCACTCACCTTCTGGCCCCAACGCGTGGTCTCCGATGCCGACGCCCAGGACCTGCTGGACCTGTTCGAGGAAGTGATTGCCAGCGGCAAACACCTGGCGCTGATGGCCCACTACAACCACTGGCAGGAACTGGAAACCGACATCGCCCGCGAAGCGGTGAAACGGGTACGCGCCACCGGCGCGGTGATTCGCGCCCAGGGCCCGCTGCTGGCACACATCAACGACAACGCCGACGACTGGGCGCGCCTGTGGCAGACCCAGGTCGAGCTGGGCATCATCCCTTACTACATGTTTGTGGAACGCGACACCGGCGCCCGCCGTTACTTTGAAGTGCCGCTGGCCAAGGCCTGGGAAATCTACCGCGATGCCATGAAACAGGTATCCGGTATCGCCCGCACCGCCCGCGGCCCGAGCATGTCCAGCCACCCGGGCAAGGTGGAAATCCAGGGCGTTACCGAAATCAACGGCGAGAAAGTGTTCGCCCTGCGTTTCATTCAGGGCCGCAACCACGACTGGGTGCCGCCCTTCTTCGCCAAGTACAACGAAGACGCCACCTGGCTGAACCACCTGGAACCCGCCTTCGGCGAAGAGAAATTCTTCTTCGAAGACGAGCTGGCGGAGATGGAAAGCGAGTAACGCCAATTAATAATTAATAGCGAATAGTTAACAACGGCGCGCGAGAGCGTAGTTAACTTTAAATGCAAGAGGCCGCGCCCGGAGTACGGGTGCGGCCTCTTGCGTTTACAACAACACGACACTTAAATCGCGTCGTTATTAACGATTAATTATTCACTGTCCCTGCTTCCCCTCTTTTCCTCGTGGCTGAATGACAGCAATAATGAACTCACCCAAACTCAAGGAGAGTCCGATGAAAAAGATCATCACCAGCGTATCGCCGCTCTGCTGACTGGCTGCCTTGGCCAGAATGCCCTGTTCGATACCGTGCAGGACTGGAACGCAGACGCCACCAACAACAAGTTCGTCAATCAGGGCATTTCCTTTGCCTTCTGGTGGATTCCCGTTTACGGCCTGTCGTTGCTGGGCGATATCATCATTTTTAACTCCATCGAGTTCTGGACTGGCACCAACCCGATCAGCAAGGAAGGCGCCAAGGTGGCTGGCACCACCGAGACCGTGACCGACGGGTTGGGCAATGAAGCTGAACTGACCTATAACGCCGATGGTTCCATCTCGGTCATCGCTACGCAGGAACGTTATACCCTGATCAAGGAAGGCGGGCAGGTCATCAAAGTGCAGGACGACAAGCGCGAAGTGCTTGGCTCGGTGATGATGTAAGCCAAACCCAGGCGACGTCGCCGAAGGCATAAGAATCCGAGTTGCGAGAAGCGAAATGCAAAACCGGTTTTATCTTCTCGCTTCTCGCTTCTCGTAACGACAAAGTAGCCTTCCACTCCGCCGTTACAACAACCGCGACAGCGTCACCAATGCCTGTTCCACCCGGTTATCCCACTTCACGGCACAATTGAGCCGCAGGCAATTGCTGAATTTCCCGGACGCGGAAAACAAAATCCCCGGCGCAAAGCTGACGCCCTTTTCCAGCGCGGCCGCCATCAACTCTGTGGTGTCCACGTCGTCGGGCAATTCTACCCACTGAACGAACCCGCCGGCCGGACGGCTGACCCGGGTTTGCCGGGGAAAAAGCTGGGTGACCCGCTCCGTCATTCTTGCCACCCCCAATGCATGATCTCCGCACAACTGGCGAAGAAAACGGTCATAACGCCCGGTTTCCAGATACTTTGCCAGGGCCAGTTGCCCCGGCGTATTCACCGAAACGGTATTGATGAACTGCAGATATTCTGCGCGTTCCTGCTGCGCCGGTGGCGACACCAGCCAGCCCACCCGCAACCCGGCAGACAAGGTTTTTGAGGATGAAGCGCAGTAGTACACCAGGCCGTCATCATCCCAGCTTTTGATGGGCCGGGGACGCGGTCCGGAAAGCGGCAGATC
>UEXL01000108.1_pt1 | contig 13445 bp, 14 predicted proteins | sample 1796671 | NCBI WGS metagenome assembly UEXL01 (sample SAMEA4772471, study PRJEB27181) | metagenome
AATATTTGTACCTGTTCTAGCAATCTCTGCTGGGAAAGATACAAAGTTACCAATAGGTAATTTTCTTAAACCTTGTACAAAGTCAGATACATAATCATAGTTAGGTATATTGTTTCTTACAATGTCAGCTGCTTCTTCTAAAATTTCATCATCAGTCTTAATCAACACCATTACGTAAAGTTGTCACTCTTACCTGCTTTTAAAACTTTATTCTATTTTTCTACAGCCCATGAGTATATTTTCCAGAAGTCATCCTCAGCTGTGTATAAATCTTGTGATACAGATTTTAATTTTGATAAAGGTTTTAATAATAATCTCATGCCTTTGTCTGATGTCATAGTCTCACCAAAGTTTACATCTTTTAATAGTCTAGATAGATCTCCAAGTCTTACGTTAGAGTTTACTACACCTAGTTTTAAAAGTTTTTGATACAAATCATTCTGTTGTCTTGTTCCTTTTAAAGGAGTCTGTAATGCTTGGTAAGCTTGTTTGATTGCAGGTAGGTCAGCTGCAGGTATGATACCATTAGCAGCAGCAAATGCACCAGCACTTACAAAGTTTCTTAAGTGTGTTACCGGTGATAAAATTGTTTTAGCTATTTGTGATGTAGCTTTAGGATATAAAATTAAACTATTGTATAATGACATTATAAATCCAGGCCTGTCACTAGTAATAGATGTTCTTTCAAGACCTTCTGCTACTCCGTTTCTTGCATAAAAAGGATTAAGAGCATCACCAAAAGGATTAGATGCTTTTGCTGAGTTACCAACATTTAAAGTTTGTCCTGGATCAATAGGATCTACTTTTCTATAATCATCTTTAAAAAATAATCTTGCTTCAGCTTCTGATCTTGCAAACATAGGTTCTGGTACAGATAGTTTATCATCTGCAGCTTTCCATATCTCTGCCATCTCATCACTTTTTTTCATAAGGTCATTATAAAATACATTACGTCTAGTAATCATAGACAGTTTAGCCATGCCACCTATCATAGTTTGCATAGGGTTTTGTTGTTTACCTAGTAACGTATTGAATACTCCTTTATCTGCTTCACTCAAATCACCAATAGATACTATAGGAGTCTTAGCTCTTTTCATTGCGCTGTCTAATGTAGTTCTGTTTACAAAAAAATCAGGTACTTGAAAAATAGCATCTGATGGTTTGTCAAATCTAATTCCTTTAGGTAACATTGCAGAGTCTAATACTTTTTGTACCATGCTCTCAGCTTCAGCATCAGGTAATATCTTACCTGGGTTTGCTGTTGCATAACTATCTTTAAATAAAGTTTTAGCATTTTCTACAGCTTCAGCTGCAGGTTTGTATCTTAACCAAGGTATAATACTTTTGTCTTGGAAGATGTCATAAGTAGAACCTAAATAGTTTTTAAACTTACCACCAAACAAAGCTTTAAATTCTTTAAGATCATCTGGACCTAGTGTCCCTCCAAGTTCATCAAACAAAGCAGCCCACTTACTTCTCATAACAGATAGACTACCTATAATACTTTTTTCTAATTCAGCAGCTTTGTCTGCAGTAGGTGCAAATTTTTTAATTTTATCTCTTACTTTTGTATTGCTGCTTCATCCATTGCACCAAACCCAGCTCTTGTTCTTGCAGTCGCAGCATCAAAACCTTCTTGCCCGGCTACTTTTCCTGCAGCATCTACTAGTTCATCAGTAAATTCTGCTTTACCTGAAAGTAATGCATCATTAACTTCGTTTAAAAATATTTTTCTATCTTTTGCTGTACCTTTATTAAGTACAGTACGCATAGCTGGAAACATTTTATCAATGTCCATATCTAAATCTCTAGATAAATTTCTTGCAACGTTAGCATCAGCAGCTCTCAAGCCAATTGATTCTCTTTCTATTTTAAATTGTTCTGCAGTCTTACCACTTCTTGCTCTAAAGTTAGCCATGGTTTTATCTATCCATCTATCTAACTTTGAGTTAGCTACATCTAAATTTTTATTTCTGTTAGTAATTTTACCTATTAGTTTACCTGTACCACCTAGAATACCTGTAAATAATGCACCCTCTGTACCAAATTTAATTCTGTTTAATATTTCTCTTGAAGCATCTGGACTCGTGTCACTTCTATCTATCTTAGTTGGTCCACCAATAAGATCTCCAAACGTACCTGCTTGATCTACATCACCAATGAACACACCTTCAGCTATACCACCACCTAATGCACCAGCCATAAAAGCTCTGCCTTTACCTTTTGCTGTAAGTTCTAAAGCTTTGTCTGCAGCTTTAACCATAGCTGGATCAGCTACTTTAAATAATGTTTTATTTTTACCCGCAAGCATAGAAGTTTTTGCTATGTTACTTGCACTTTTAAATGCTACACCACCAGGTACACCAATGTTTACTAATAGTTTTGTAATTTTTCCTGCAGCTGTTGCTTCTGCTTTCTCATCAAACTCTGTAAGATTATCAAACCATGCTTCTACTTGCGCAGCTTTACCGCTGTCAACACCTAGATCCATTATGCTTGCACCTAGAGAAAAGAAACCTTTAGGTATACCAATAAGACCTGATGCTACACCTGATAGCATTGATTCTATTGTACCTACTTTGTTATTATTTTCTACACTTTTAAAGCTGTTAAGTAATTAAACTCAGAAGACATTTAACCTCCTATGCTAATTGATTTACCGATATTGGAATAACCTGACCATCTATTACTTGAATTATTCTATCTTTTATAACGTAAACTCCTTCTGGATAATCTGGTGTAGTTTCATCTGCATTAACTGCAGCTACTTGTGCAACAATATAATCTAGTGCATCTACATTTGTAGGTATATCTCCTGAAGGTAATGTTTTAGCATTAAGTTCAGGGTTTCTTAAACTTATTAATTTACGAAGTTCGTCTCCTTGAGGAAACTCACCTTAGCTGTTTGTAATCTTTTTTGAATTATTTCTCCAGTAGTAAGTCCTTCGTTTTGTTTATTGTATGCTTTAATTGTCCTTTTAACTGCGTTATCTAATGCATTTTTATCTTTGTTCATTTCTTTATCAATCTCACCTTTAACAATAAGAGATCTTAGTGCAGCTTCTGTGTCACCACTTTATCAAATCTTTTACTTGCAGCTTGTGTTAAGTTTTGAATTAACTTACCACTCTTAAGTTGTTCTTTTAGGTTACCACCTTCTTGAATAATTTTACCTGCATCAATTAAAGATTTGTAAGCTGCATCTTTACTCATACCTTTGATGTCCATAATCTCTCTGTATTTGTCCATCTGTTTTATTCTGTTATCAGATTCTATTTTTGCTTTTTCTGCTTCTGTTAATTCTTTTTCAGGTGCTTTGTAATACATGTCAGGATCCCCGCCACCTGGTGCTCCAGACGTTCCTCTCTTACCTTTTGTAATTTTATTTAAATCTTTACCTTTAATTTCTGTATTAAAAATTTTACCAGCCAAATATAAACCAGTTGCTACCTAAAAATAATAATCCAGATGGAGTTGTAGTTGCACCTTTAATACCACTTGTAATACCTTATAAATTCCACCAACTTTTAACAGTTGGATCATTAGCTAAAAGCTCATATTTTGAACTGGTCCTGCTTTGTTTAAACCACCTTATTAGTAAACCTTCATTCATGTTCTTGAATTTTACGTACCCTTGTTTTACCATTTTAGTTCTAGCTAAATTTTAAATATTTATTCCTTTAGGAATATATCTTGAACCGGTCTACCTGCTGTATAGCTGTCCAATAGGAATTGCTGGTCCAGCATAACCTGGTCTGCTACCATCATTACTAGGTTGAACTCTTTGTGTCATAGACCCACCATTTCTTTTTGGTTCCCGGATCCCGTGCATAACACCTTCTTTGATAGGGCCACCGTACCTGAACATTGGTCTATTTAAAGTTCTCATTATTCTTCTGCCGCCGTATATCTGACCAAACAATCCTGCAACACCTGTAGCTGCACCTAATGCATTTGCATAAGGATCAGAAACTTCTTGGTCTTGATACTGTTGTCCAGCAACACCACCAGATAAACCTGTCAACATGTTACCATATTGATTTAATCTTCCATAAGGTTCATACGCACCTGTCTGTGCTGCTTGTTGATCAGCAGTTAATAAAGCTTGTTGTTGAGCTTGGTTTACTGAACCAAGTGTACCTAATGCATTAATATCTTGACCCATACCTTGTCTACCAAAATCTGATAAACCAAACTGTTGATTCATTTGATTACCGTATGCACCAGCTAGTCCTTGTTGAGAAAGGTTCTGTTGGTTTTGCATAGCAAATAAATTTTGTTGGTTAGCAAAGTTTTGATTGGCTGCTTGTTGTGCTTGTCCAAATCCTTGTTGTAACATTGAAGCTTGTAAGGCTGCTCTATCTGCTAGTGAGTCTGCATTATATTGACCCATCATAGCACCTTCTCTACCACCACCAAAATTCCCTGATGATACAGCTGCATCTCTAATTTGTTGTTGTCCAGCTAGTCTTGATTTATCAAACTCAGATAGTGTTGCATCAATAACTTGTGATTGATATGGAGACATAAAAGGTTGGTATGCGTTAGCTCCTGTTGAAGCTGCTGCTTGATTTTGTATAGCACCTAATCCACCTACTGCTGTTGCAGCTTGTCCCAGAGCCCCGGCCCCTGCTGTCTGTGCAGTTTGTGCTGCTTGTAAATATGGTTGATAAGAACCAACACCTTGTGTTGCAAGTGCTGCTGCTTGTGTTTGCATAGGATCTTGTCCCAACAAACTGTCTACCTGTAAAAGTATCTGTGTTGATCGGCGCAGAGTATGCGGCCGTCGCCTGTTTGGAATAATCTTTTACTGCCTGTTCTAAAAATCTGGTATTGCCATTATATCATCCTTGATTGTAATGCTTGTTGTTGTTCATACATTGCTTGCGCGCCGTTTGGTTCTTCTATCATTTCTTCAGACATCATCATTTCTTCTCCACCTAAACCTTGTGAGTCTTCTGAAACTTGTCCGCCTTGTTCTAAGTTATCCATTAAGTTTTGCATAACTTCTGATCCTCTGTCTATATCTCCACCGCCTGCATTTCTTACAGCATCTGCAGTGAATACAAATTCGTTTTTAGATAATCTTGCAGGTACATCATCAGCTCTTTCTTCGCCGCCCATTGCTACAAAACCACCTTCATCTCTGTAATCTTTTTCTTGTCCACCCATGTCAATCATTTCTGCTGCTTCAGCATCCATGATACCACCTTCAGCAGCATTAACTCTTATGCCGCCACTAGGATAACCAAATTTATTTGTTCCTGCTGGTGTTCCGTATCCCGGTACACTTGTCATACCTGCTAGGCCACCATCAGCTGCCATCATAGTAGGTTGTTCCATACCCTGAGACTGTTGCTGTTGTTGCATTACTGCTTTTACAAATTGTTCAAAAGATAAATCTCCACCTTTGTTTTTATATTTTACAAATTCTGCCATAAGCATTTGTTCTGCTTGTGCATTACCGGCGTCACCACCCATGTTTAAAAATGCCATAGGCTGTCTTCTACTTTGTCCTGCGCCTGATCTTGCAAAAGCCATTTCATCTTCTTCTTCTATATCTCCACCCATAGCATAACCAGCTCGACCACCTTGTGCATATTTTTCTTTAATAATTTCTCCACCTCTTATTTGAAAAGGAATGTTTATAAATTTTTCTATAATATCAAAAGGACTACCTTGTTCTTCAAACAATCTACGTTCTTCTTCAGTCATATTTTTTAAAATCTCTAGATTACGATCTGTTATTGGTCCAGTTTCAAACATGAAATCAAATTTTTTATTACGAGGCGGTGCATTTTCTGGCATTAGAAATCTATCATTTGTATTACTCGGTAATTTTCTAAATAAACTTTCTTCACCTGCATAACCAGGTCTTGAACCATCTCCGCTTGGAGTAACTAATTGACCATTAGCATAACCGGCTCTACCACCATCAGCTGCGTAAAAGTTTTGACTTACATATTTTTTCTTAGGCATAAAGTTTAAACCTACACCCTTGTCACCCATTCCTGAGTAAAAATTCTTTGCTCTTTGTACTTGTGTTGCTGGGTTAATTTGTTCAACAGTTTCATCAACTACATCATCTTCGTCGCCACCCATGAATAGAGGAGCCATACTTGCAAGACCTAAACCTGTTAATCCTGCTCTGCCTGCACTAAATTTACCATCTTTGTCATAAAATGCTCCAGCTAATAATCCTCTTTTTCCAGTAGCATTAGTTGCAGCAGGTCTGATTAAATTCATAAGGTTTCCAAAACGACTTAAACCTTGACCCCCTGAAAACATACCAGAACCACCTAAAAATTTAGAACCACCAAGCATATAACCACCACCAGCTATCAAAGCAGCTTTACCTAATGGACTCTTAGCAATTTTCTTAACACCACGTACCGCTTTCTTAACGATACTACCTAGTCCGTACATCTGTCTGGGTTGTTGCATTCTTGAAATTGCCATATAATTTTATCCTAGTTTACTTTGTTTTTACTTCGTTTTACCTAACAAATCAAGAGGTGGCATGATAACTTTTACGTCTTGTGCCATGTCTTCATTCTTAAAACCTTTGCTTCCCAGTCTTTTGTTTTAAAAACCTCACCAGTCTTAAGATGTCTATACGTAGTCTCAACACTAGTTGCATCTAAAACAGGTACTTCTTGTCCATCTATTGTAGTAGTTTTCATTAGTCTATTTTCTCCTTTAGTATGTTTAAAAAGCTAACTGCAAAATCAAATGAATCTGTAGTGCTAGATTGTATAGTAAAAGCAGATCCACCTTCTACTATTAACGGTTGGGTTAATAATTCTTTAGTTGTATTAGCTGTTAATGTACTGATTTAATAGCTGTAATACTATTGTTAGTAACAGTTACAGTTGGTGTACCAGCAGATGTAACTAGTATTGATTTAATAATTATAGTTTCATTAACACCAGGTTTATCTGTTGCAAAAACAGTTAATGCATTTCCTGTAGTGTCATTATCTTTACCTACAAATTTATATTGGTTTACTACTGCCATTATTCTAAAAAGAAACTTTTAGCTTCTATCTCCTGTTTTACTTCTTCTTGAAAAGAAGAATTTAATTTTGTTATTACACCATCAAGATCCCTGACCAATGATTGTATATTAGTTTGTTGTATTCTTTTTCTGCTCTAGTTAATGATTGTACAATTTTTGCCATTATAAAATACTTGCTAGTCCTCCGTTTTAAAATTCAACACCTGCAGTTGCTTCTGTATCATATGTTCCGTCTGGTCTAAGATTGCCACCTGCTGTAAATGTTCCTGGACCTATTTCCTTACTGTAATTACCACTTAACCCTGTGTCAGTATTATAATTAATTCCATAATTATCTCCAGTTAACTAGCGTTAAATTCTGTACCAGTAGTTGTATCATAAGAAATATTTTATTAATTGGTCCCATGCTAGTTTCGTATTGCCTAAACTCTGGTTTTTCTTCTTCTATACTTTTTGCATTTAAAATTGCAGTCAATTGTCCAATACCTAAATTTGCGTAAATCCTGTTGGGTCTTTAACCCTAATGCATCCGATGCATTTATTACTTTAAATTATTATTACAGAATCAGAAATATCTGATGATAGAGGTAATAGTACCATAACTTTGATCTCTGTCAGATTGATTAGTTGATGAATCATAAGATCCTGCAGAGTCTTCACCGTATTGTGATTCAGCATCTGTTCTACCACCTACTTTATAGTTTACTCTACCACCGTTTGCAAAATCATAAAAACCCCTGCACCAGCTTGTGAATTAGTTTGACTTTCGTATCACCCTTTGAATGAGACCATAATTTTTCCGCTGTTATCTATATTTTAAACGCACTAGATCCAGTAAATCATAACCAGTTTTGTTTGGATTTGTAGTTATATTATCCTGCATCATTATGAATATTAAAATTTTCGTTGTAGGTAGGATCGTTTTGTATTCTGTTTCTAATGTTATTAGAGATTTATTCTTTGTTTACATAAAATCGTTAAAAATCTATTTTATTTTTACGTCTTCTTCTTCTTTTGCTTTTCTAAATAATAATTATCAATAGGTCTTAATTCTTTCCTTCTGCAATTCTTTTGTTAGCAATATCTATAAAGTTTGAACAACATTTGCATAATTACCAAGCATACTTACTATTATAACCATATCTATCTTGATTAGGTAATCAATAAATCCATGTATGATTGTTCATTTATACCTTTTTGCATTTCAATAAAAGCTTGTCTTGAGCACTTAAATTATCAAATCTATTTAATTTATCAGCCATGCCCATTAAAAATTTCCGCCAGAATTGCCATACCTATCCCAGTTTTAATTAAACCACCTATTTTATCCATGTAAGTTTCTTCAGGTTCTGTACCTGGAAGATAACCACTGATACCGTAATTAGTTCTGTTAGTTACAAAACTTCCAGACAATTTGTGCGGTATAAGATTGTTAGAAAAGATCTAAAATTATTGTCTCTACCACTATTTGTAAAAGCAGTTGTATTAGGTACACCAAATGTTTCTGTTATTTCTTCTTCTACAACAGGTTCATCAAACTGAGGGACGTAAATATTTTGTTGTGGAATATATTTAAAACCTGCGTCTCGTATCTCTTGGTCAGTAGCCATTATCTTCTTCCTCCTGGGTGTATATCTAATCTAAATGTTCCTAGTTTCCAATCTTGAGAAGTTCCTGTGTTTGCAACTTCTAATGCAATTTGTCTAGCTCTTACTCTTACATCTTTTTTAGTTGTAGTAGAGTCACAAGTAAAACTTGTAGTAGTCTCGGTACTGTTTGGATATAATCTTGTTTTAAATTTAACTGCAGTGTTCCCTGTCTGTGAAATAAAATCTGGTATAAATCTACTAATTCTCATAATGTATTCACCGTCTCCTCTAATATCAGGCATTCCTACAGTTTGTCCTGTGTTACTTCTACGTTGGGTAATGTCAAAATCACCAGAAATAATGTTACCAATTACAGCAGTTACGACTCCACCTGCATTAATTTGATCGGTCCCTGTTTCCTGTTATAGTATATCGTACTTCCGTCTGTATTACCAATAACATCTGATGATGCATCATCAGCAGGTTTATAACAAGTTGCGTGTGGTTTATCAAAGACTGCAGAATCTTGCCACGCTGCTCTAGGTAAAGTACCTGTTGTCCATATAGGACGTTTAGGTGATGAGTCTAAATAGTTATAAGTAACTACTCTATCAATTTGATCTGATGCAGCTGTACAATAAAACCAACTTACTTCACCAAACAAATTATTTAATCCTGCATTAATAAGGTCTCTAGATGTAGCATTTATATCATCATAGACATGGTCTTCTACAAGACAAGGCATAGATTTTAACTGACCATCGTATGTAAAGAAACCATTCTCTGACATCCAATAAGCCGTACCATCAACTTCAATACAAGCATTTTTACCAAACAATCCACAGTTAGTACCTACTTGTTCAAAAGCAAATACAAAGTCTCCACCTACAAATTTCATTAAAAATAATGCAGTATCGGTCCATACATAAATAGCATCCCTACCTTTAATAGCACCCATAATTTTAGAACCATCAGCAAGTCTTTGAGTACCAGAATTATTTTCTGCTTTTACTGTGTAGGCATCTGTACCATCAATATTTTCTTGATCAGAAAAACGTAAAAACATATCATCTTGAGTAGTTGATGTTCCTACTGTAGTTTCTGTACCAAAAAATACTAAGTGTCTGTCTGGTGTAGATACTAATACATGACGTGATGCTGTTGGTGCATTAGCAAGTAATGTAGCTCTAGTGTTTACTGCATTAAGTGCAGAAGCATCCCATTCAAAACACTTACCATTATAAATAAGTGCAATTAATTTTGTACCATAGTTATCAAGAATCCATAGACCAGGATCAATTGTAAAGTCAGAAGATGCTGGATCTCCCCATCCTGCAAAACTAGAAATATTTTTAACAGTAGCACCACCACTATGTCCTGCTTTTGTAGTTCCATTAACTTCTCTTGCACCACCGCTTAATATATTAGTTGTAGTATTATTTGCTGTAAAACTTATATCTTCTGTACCTATTCTAATTTCACCAGCTGATGGAAAAGCTGCTGAGTTAGTTAAAGGTATGTCTGTTACACTATCGTTAATAGTAGAAGCCAAAGTTGTAGTTGCAGCACCTAGTGAAGTACCACCAAATAAACCAGCACCCCAACCAAAACCACCAAGTTGTTGAGAAGGTCCTACTGTAAAATAACATAATATAGAAGTGCTGTTTCCATCACTTGTAGTCAAAGGTGTCCCTGACTCTTGATTCTCAGCTGTAATTGTAAAAGTTGTAGTAGTTGGTACAGACGTTACCATGTATTTAATATCTTCAAATGTAGCATTACTGTAAGTAGATGCTGCAGGCACTCCTGTTACACTGTCAAATAAAACAATGTCATTTTCTATTAATCCATGAGCCCCGGTGCATGTTACCGTAATTGTTTTAGATGATGATGTACTTGTAAATTTTGCGCCTGTTAAAGTTGTTCTTATAGGGTGTATGTCGTAATACGTACCCCCTGAATATACATATAAAATTCTATTAGTTCCTATGGCTGCATATTTAATACCAGCATTATCATCCCAATGATGAATAGCTCTAGCTGCACCTGTTAATTTATCTTGTCCTAATTGTTGCCAACCACCTATTTTTTCAGGTGAACCATATCTAAAACGTACGTTATCACCATCAAACCATTGCCCTTCAGCACCGGTCTCTGTGACTTGTTTATTAAATCCTGGAGCAAAGCCTAATTTTTGTAACATATAACCTCATTATATATTAAAAACCCCAACTTACAAACGAGTATCGGGTGCCTTTTTTAATCTCTTTTACTTCATGAGGGTATAAAAAGCAACTTGGAAATATGATAATATTCCCAGTTTTAGGTTCTATTTTTTGACCATTAATAATTAGATCTCCTCCTATATAGTTATCGTTAAGCATACCTATAAAAGATATAACGGGTATGCCTTTATGTTGACCATCGAATAAAGAGTGAATATGGTCATAATGTTTTCGCATTAAGTTCCTTTTTATATCTATTAAATCTTATAGGTGAAAACTTAGTAGCTAAATTATTTAATCTTTCGTTATTTAAATCAGCAAATTTACTATTATACGTTTGATAAGCTTTAACCATATAAGGTGTCATTACATTTTGCATTTCTTGATCAATAGGTTGAACATCTAATTCTTTTCTTTTCAGAATGATAATCACCACTTTCATTGCTATGCCATTTATGCTTTTCCCATTCTTTTTTATTTATTTGTTTAACTAATTGTTTACAAACTTTTCAGGTACCAGGTTAATCGTGTATATGTAATCATTGATTTTCATAAATTTTCCTTAAATTGAGTTCAGTTAAATCTTTTCCGAACCTATGTTATCTGCAAATGTATTAAATGATATACTAACTCTTACATCATCAGATGTATTAATAGGTACAGAGTGCCTTAAATAAGATGGAAATAATATAAGTTCTCCAGCGACTGCAGGTAAATAAAATGTTTGACTGTTTAACGAATTGTATTTTTCGTAATTTAATTTTAACATCTCAAACTGAGTTTTAGAAAACATAATAGGTGGTAGATGTTTATCCAGTCTAAAATACATTACTCCTGATATAATAGAGTTTGGATGTAAATGTTCGTGATGAATGGATCCTTTTGGATTTCTGTTAGCCCAAGATTGTGTAATCATTAAGTTATCGGATGATTGCCAAACTTGTTTTGCAAAAATGTTTACAGACTCTTTACAAAAATCTTTTATGTTTTTTAATTGTTTCTTTTTAAATATATAAGAATCAGTTGATCTAAAGTTACCGTTCTTACCATTAGCTTCGTATTTAAGTTTTTCAATAAACTTTAATTCTTTTTCAATACTACCTTGATATTCTGTAATTAATAAAGGTGTAGCAAATAACTGTAATAATTCTTTCTTTATCATTTTTTTTTAAAATGTAACATTTATTTATAATTAGTCAATATTATAGGCTAAGGTAACTCTAGTATTTTTATTATTTTTTTCTACGTAATGTTGCAAATAACTCCTAAATATTAATAAACTATTATTTTCTGGTTTCATTTTTACTGTTTGATAGGATAAATGATTTAATCTTACGGTTCCTTTAAGTGGTCTCATATCTTCATAAGGATGTTTAAATATAGTAGCAGATCTATCCTCAATATTTTTTTCTACTTGTGCATAATAAATAACTGAAAAAGTATATCCTGCATGATTATGAAATTCTTGATAATCATTTTTATTATATATATTAAACCATCCATTAGATAATTTTTTATATCTATGACCTGACCCTAAAGTTTGATTGTATATATTAACATGTTTTAATACTTCTTTGTTAAGTTTATTAAAATTTTTATCTTTAATTATATCTAAAGTTCCTAAACTATTAAAAGTATTAACTAGCCATTCAGAACCACCTTTTTTTGTTTTTTCTTTGGTGTCTAAACAATATTTAACTATATCTGATTTATCTAAATCAGATAATATGTTTTCTTTATAATAAAAAGTAGTTGGAAAATACTGTATAATCTCTTTCATAGAGATTGTATAACATATTAATTACGAAAGTCCACCGTGAGAACCAGAACTTCCAGCTCCTTCAGAGTGCCTTGTAGTCAAAGTTCCATAATCCACTGCGTTCCCTGTGGAAGCAATTGTTATTTTATCTACATTAGTTTGACCTGGTTCTCCTCCTCCACCAAATAAACCTATAGTAGAATTACTTATTCCTATTAATCCTTCTGTAGCAGTGTATGTTAGATCACCAAAATCTGTTGTATTACCTGTAGAAGCTATAGTTATATAACCCATTTGGTTTCCACCTCCACCTCCGTTTCCTCCGCCATATACTCCTCTTGTAGAAGAAGCAGCTCCTGCATTTAAAAGACTTCCTCCAGGAGTAATATCACCAAAATCAGTCATGTTTCCTGTTGAACCAAAAGTTATGTATTGAATAACGTCAGACCTACTTGGGTTACCTCCACCCATTACAACACCTCTTGTTGTAGAGTTTACATTATTTGTTCCACCACCTAAAGCAGGAGAAATCATATCACCAAAATCTAATGCGTTACCAGTTGATGCTATTGTTATGTAATCTATAACATTAGTATAACTTGGATCAGTACCTCCACAAAATAAACCTCTAGTGTCATTATTTATTCCAGGGTTTCTACCCCTAGCAACTGTTAAATCTCCAAAGTCTGTTGTATTTCCTTTGACCGCTATTTCAAAATATTCAATTACGTTTTGGTTTCCTCCAGGAACATCACCACCACCATGAACTACTCTTGTTGAAGTAGAAACACCACCACCTGTTGCTCCTGTTGCCAAATCTCCATAATCTATAAATTGTCCACCAGTGCTTATAGT
>UEXL01000326.1_pt1 | contig 13324 bp, 20 predicted proteins | sample 1796671 | NCBI WGS metagenome assembly UEXL01 (sample SAMEA4772471, study PRJEB27181) | metagenome
GGTAATTTATCTAGAAGGACATATCAAACAAGTAGATATAGGTCATGGTATTGGCACAATGAACGCATATAAAGATATGAGTTATTACAGGAGAAATAATGACACAATTAAATTTGAATACCTAGTACACAAGTACTATTTGTCTAATGATTTCAATGTGTTAGCTGATAAAACTAAACATGATTATCAATATTGTGCAGGAGTTTTATTGGCTACTGAAGTTGATGGCAAAAGTTTGTCAGAAATAAGGCTGACTAAAATGACAGGTGCGATAGCAAGACGAGCCTATGAGCAATGGCTTGGTCGTGGAATCTATCAGGCTAATGCTATCACATCTGTAGCACGTAAGGTATATTCTTTGGAATGGAGATGGGTTATGCTGAGAGCAATCCGTTTGCTACCTACAAGAGGAAGACACCTCATGCACGTAATACTGTATGGACAAAAGACCAAGTGACACAGTTCTTAGACGTAGCTTATGCTGATTTTAAGTACAGAAACTTGGGATTGATAGTACAAATGTCCTATGAATGGTGTCAAAGGGTAGGCGATATGCGAATGTTACAGTTTTCTAACATAGATTTTGATAAATGTGTGTTAAATTTGCAACAGTCTAAGAGAAGAAGTGTAGTACACCTACCTATTTCTCTTGACTTATTGGAAATGCTTAAGCAACAGAAGGAAGAATATGATTTTCAACCCTATGTTGCACCCTATCCTACCACAATGAAGGGTAAATACTCGCCATATACTATGCAAAGGCTATCAAAAGTAGCACGATTGGTCATAGAACAGGCAGGATTACCTAATGACCTACGTATTTCTGACCTGAGAAGGACAGGAACTACAGAAATGGTGGAAGCAGGGGTGTCTATGGGTCAGATTATGTCTGTTACAGGGCATGCTAACCCACAATCTGTTAAACCATACATGAAAAATACGTATGCTAGTGCAGAAAGTGCATTGACAATGCGAAATAACCATGGTACAAGCAAGTAAATGCCGACAAGGAGAGTGATATATGAATATAAATACATACATTAAAGACTTAGACATAGGAATAGGTGAGAGTAAACGACTCAACTGTCCTGTATGTAATAGTTACAAGACATTTACTGTGACTAATAACATGGGTCAGATGTTATGGAACTGTTACAAACTATCATGTCAACTGTCAGGCTCTAAACGTATGCCTTTGTCAGCTAATGATATCAAGATGCATACACGTAATACAGTAAAGAATAATGAACCCTTCGTAATGCCTGAGTACATAGTGCCTTACGATAGGGAAAGTTTCTATGGCATACATAATGACAAGCTAATGTATGATGTGAAGGAACATAGAGTTGTGTTCCCTGTCATACACGAAGGCAGAGTTGTTGATGCCAATGGTAGGTCGTTAGGAAAACGAATACCTAAATGGAAACGATATGGAAAAAGTGACTTGCCTTTTGTCTCTGGACATGGTAAGGTCGCAGTAGTTGTTGAGGATTGTGTGAGTGCTTCAGTTATAGATAGTGAAGTATATGTTGGGGTAGCAGTATTGGGTACGTCATTGTCCGAATCACATAAGCAGTATCTCTCACGATTCTCAACAGCAATAATAGCACTAGACCCTGATGCTCTACCCAAGACGATGACATTTGCAAAGGAACTAAGAGCCTACGTAAATGATGTCCGAGTGCTACGTTTGAAAGATGATTTGAAATATATGAACGAAGATGATATAAGAAACTTAACTAACTTAACCCCAAAGGAGAACCAATATGGAACTATCCCTACTACGTAGCTTGATGAATCAAGAGTTTTATACCGACCATCGTGGCTCTAAATGTCCTGACAGACTATTTAGTAAAGATGCTAGGGAAGTTAAAGCACACGATTGATTATGCTATGAATAAATATAAACGAGATGTAACACCTGATGAGGTGGAAGCATTGTTCATGGCGAACAATCCATCTATGACTACTGCACAGAAGCAGGGGTATAGTTCTCTGTTCAACACAGTAAAACGTGAGCAACCTATGGGTACTGACGTGGCACAGGATGTGTTGTCCAAGCTATTCCAACAGGTCATAGGAGAGGACATTGCCAATCTAGGTTTTGATTATGTCAATGGTGCAGAGAGAAGTCTCAAACCATTACGTGACTTACTAGATAAGTACAATGATAACTTCCTACCTGAAGTCAAGATAGAATGGGATGATATATCTTTTGATACCATCATGGCTAAACAATCTGTACAGATGAAGTGGACATTCAACATACCTGAGATGGCACGTAAGGTAGAAGGTGTCAATGCAGGATACCTTATTGAGATAGGAGCTAGACCTAATACAGGTAAGACTTCTTTCCATGCATCCATGTTGGTAGGACCTAATGGTATGGCTAGGCAAGGTGCTAAGTGTGTAGTGTTATGTAACGAAGAGTCGTATGACAGAGTTGCTTTCAGATATATACAAGCATCGACAGGCTTTCCTAAAGAAAAGATACAGGCTAACATACAAGAAGCTAAGAGTATCTATCAGGACATAACCAAGAACGTCAAGATTAAAGACGTGAGTGGTGAAGACATGACATGGGTAGAGACTATGTGTAAGTCAGAGAGACCTGACATAGTTGTCCTTGACATGGGAGATAAGTTTGCTAGACAAGGTAGCTATTCTAGACCTGATGAGATGCTGAAAGCTAATGCCATATATGCTAGGCAGATAGCCAAGACGTATGGTTGTGCTGTATTCTACATGTCACAGTTGTCTGCTGAAGCAGAAGGTAGGCAGGTTCTTAACCAAGCTATGATGGAAGGCTCACGTACAGGAAAAGCAGCTGAAGCTGACTTGATGTTACTGATAGGACAACCTGCTCAAGTAGAAGGGGTTGACGAACAGGCAACTTTAAGGCATATTAATGTTGTTAAGAATAAAGTAACAGGATGGCATGGTATGATTAATTGTAACCTTGATTATAGAATTGCAAGGTTCACAGCATAGAGGAGTAAGATATGAAACTTACATTAGATGTAGAAAATACTGTCACTAAACGTGATGGCAAGATGTATCTCGACCCATTCGAGCCTGACAATAAACTTGTCATGGTAGGATGTTTGACAGATAAAGGAGAAGAATATTTATATAGAGATGACTTCAGTGGTGTACAAGCACACTTGGATGAAGCTACTATATTAATAGGACACAACATAGCATACGATTTAATGTGGCTATGGGAGTGTGGCTTCAAGTATGATGGTCCTGTGTTCGACACAATGCTAGGCGAGTATGTCTTGCAACGTGGCAACAAGCAACCACTATCACTAGAAGCATGTGCTGAAAGGTATGAGTTAGATACTAAGAAACAGGACACCTTGAAGGAATACTTCAAGCAGGGTGTAGGTGTTGATGAGATACCACCTGAAGAGTTATCTTCTTACCTGTCAGCAGACTTACATGCAACACAGCAGTTAGCCGAGCAGTTAAATAAAGACTACTGACTACTGATTCATCTTTGATGGAGTGTGTTGTATTAACTAACAGAGTGTGTTACTCTTGCTCACATATATAACACAGGCTTTGCAGTCGATGTAGCTAAGCTAGATGAGGTTAAGGTACAGTTCGAGACAGAAAAGATGGAGATAGAAAAGCGACTACAGGTTCAGATACGTAACCTAATGGGAGACACACACCTATCAATCTTAATAGTCCAGAGCAAATGTCTTGGGTCATCTATAGTAGAAAGCCACACGACAAGACTATGTGGGCAAATGCTTTCACTCCTTACATGAGTAAGCAACACTTCAACGAGGTTGTATCTGATAGTTCAGATATAGTATTCAAAACAAAAGCTGTATCTTGCAGAGAGTGTAATGGTACAGGTCAGATAAGAAAGGTACGAAAGAATGGACTTCTTTACACTAATGCACATAAGTGCTTACCTTGTTCTGCTAGTGGTTATATTTTTCAGTCCACTAAGGTAGTTGCAGGACTTAAATTTAAAGCACCAAGTTCTAAGTGGGTATCTGCTAATGGATTTGGTGTATCTAAGACGAACCTAGATATGTTACAGAGCATGGCTAAGCGTGTCAATATGCCTGATGCTGTCAACTTTTTTGACAGATGTCAAACGTTTGTCAGCTTTGGATTCATACCTAAGTTCTTTTGTAGAGGGTATCAAGGCACACGTTAAATCAGATGGTAAGCTTCACGTGAGATTATTACAGCACAGGACAGCGACAGGTAGATTTAGTGGTGCAGACCCTAATATGCAGAATATGCCTAGAGGTGGTACGTTCCCTGTTAAGAAGGTATTCGTATCACGTTGGTCAGGTGGTAAGATACTTGAAGCTGACTTTGCACAGCTAGAGTTTCGAGCCGCGGCATATTTATCACAAGATAAGGTGGCGATGAATGAAGTTTCTACAGGGTTTGATGTTCACTCGTATACGTCTAAAGTTATTACAGATGCAGGTCAACCGACTTCTAGGCAGGATGCGAAAGCACATACATTCGCACCACTCTACGGAGCAACAGGCTTTGGCAGAAGTAAAGCAGAAGCAGAGTACTATGAACACTTTACCAAAAAGTACACAGGAATCAAAGCTTGGCACTCCAGATTGGCTAAAGAAGCTCTAGAGACAGGCAAGATATCTACACCATCAGGCAGAGAGTTTTCTTTTCCTGATGTACAACGAAGAATGAATGGCACAGTAAGCTTCTTTACACAGATAAAGAACTATCCTGTACAGAGCTTTGCTACTGCCGACATAGTTCCCATTGTGTTGATACACATGGAGAACTTGTTAGCCAACTACAAGTCATGTATTGTTAATTCAGTACACGATTCTGTGGTGGTTGACATACACCCTGATGAGATACAACAGGTGTTATACCCTCATCAAACTACTCAATAGTAGTCTCCAATCTATTATTGAGAATCAGTTTAATATACAGTTCAATGTACCATTATTACTAGAAGCAAAAATAGGTGATAATTGGCTTGACACTAAAGATGTTAGCTGATATAACTATAAAACATTTGACTCACAGAAAGGAGCAATACATATGGATAATAATTTAGTAACGATTGATACGAATAACTACGAAGCTATGGCTAAAGCAATGGGGATAGCAGGTGAAGGTACTAAGTCTTCAGATACTAAGAAGACTCAACAGCTACCACGTTTCAGGATAAGCCACTCACCAATCATGGGTGAAACCAAGATGAATGGCAAGAATGTAAACGTAGAGATAGTTGAAGGTGGTACTTATAAACTTGAGATACCTGATGGTGAAACTTACTACAGTAAGACAGCTTCAATTAGACCTTTCATGCAGAGGTTTATGTATAAGAGGTTCGTTAAGAATATGAACGCAAAGATGGGTGAGCCTATGGGTGTCTATCACAAGACAGTTATGGCAGACTCATTGAACCTAGATTTGAAAGATAATCAAGGTGGGTTCAACTGTGGTAAACCAGCAGGTTATATCCAAGACTTCAAGGCATTGCCTGAGAAGACTCAAGACTTAATCAAGCAGATTAAAAGAGTACGTGTTATCTTTGGTCTTGTAGATTTACTTGAGCCTTGCAATGACAAGGGTGAAAGTGTTGCGTTTAAGTCTACACCATTCATATGGGAAGTAGATAATAGAGATGCCTTTAAAACTGTAGGTCAACCGTTTACTAAGTTGGCACAGTTGAAGAGACTTCCTGTTCAGCACAGCATTAAGCTTGAGACTGAGGAACGTAAGTTACCTAATGGTAATGTGTTCTACTTACCTGTCAGTACCTTAGACATTTCCAATAAGGTTGACTTGTCTGATGATGACCAAGTAATCTTTGGTGATTTCATGTCATGGATTCAGAACTACAATCAATACATTGTAGGTGAGTGGGATGCCAATGTAGGTGGTAACTCAAGTCAAGACATGAAAGACATAGTAGAAGACTTTGTCGAAGTGGATGCAAGCTAATGAATCACCGTGCTGAATTGGCGATACATAAGTTACTCGAAGATGTCCTTGCTTCTAGAAAGCAGATGTCTATGGAGACTATTGAGGGTGTAGCTTCTGATATAAAGGAAGCTATGGTTCGTCAGTTCGGAACAAAGAATGACAGAGGGGATTTTAAATTACGTATGTCTAACATAGGTAAACCCTCTTGTCAGCTTTGGTTTGATAAGAATCATCCTGAGAAAGCTCTACCAAAAGGTAACAGCTTCTTGATGACTATGATGATTGGTGATATAGTCGAAGCTATCTTCAAAGGTTTATTGAAGGAAGCTAAGGTTGAGTACCAAGACAGTGAAGAGGTAGCTTTAGAACTACAAGACGGTACTAAAGTAAAAAGGAACTTATGACCTTATACTAGATGATTGTGTTGACGATATAAAGTCTGCATCTGATTGGTCTTATAAGAATAAGTTTGATTCGTTTGAATCACTAGCTAAAGGAGATAGCTTTGGTTATGTAGGTCAACTCGTTGGGTATGCGAAAGCGAGTGGTAAAAACATAGGTGGTTGGTGGGTAGTGAACAAGTCTAATGGACAGTTCAAATACGTGTCAGCAGGAAATGCAGATACAACTAGTGTCTTAGGTGACATCGAGAAGACTATTAAACAAGCCAATGCTAAAGAGTTAGTGAGGTGCTTTGAGCCTGAAGAAGAAACCTTTCGAGGTAAAGTTACAGGTAATCTTGTTCTTAATAAGAACTGCACCTTCTGTGATTTCAGACACTCTTGTTGGGATACTCTTAAAGAGTTACCTGCACAGAAGTCACAAGCAAAAGAACCTAAGATGGTTCAGTATATTAAGGTAGCATAGTGTATCCTTCTCACAAGGCAACACGTGCTGCGTATAAGTATGGGTATAGGAGTGGACTAGAGCATAAGGTCTCACTCTATCTAGAGGAACGTAATCATAAGTATGACTACGAATCTATTAAGATAGAGTGGGAAGACCTAGCTTACAGAACCTATACCCCCCTGACTTTATACTGAACAATGGCATTATCATTGAGACAAAGGGAAGGTTTCTTGCAGGAGATAGACGTAAGCATCTAGCTGTTAAGAAACAACATCCACGATTAGATATCAGATTTGTCTTTGAGAATAGCAGACGTAAGCTAAGTAAAGGTGCTAAGTCTACGTATGGTCAGTGGTGTGACAAGTATGGATTCAGATATTATGATAGAATCATACCTGAAGATTGGCTAAAAGAAAAAGGTAAGAACAAACATCCTACAATAATTAAATTTGCAGGCAAAAAAAGTAAGGAGAATAAAATGATAAATGATAAGTACTTAGACGATGAAGACTTTGTTATACAAGTAAAGCCACATATAGATGGTAAAGGTTGGACAGGAGATGTGTCTCTTAGTATAATGGTAGGTAAGAGAAATCCCTTGAGTGATGAGACTTTGAAGCTATGTTAAATTTTACTAGGCAGATATGTTCTACTGTTCCTTTGATGGAGCATAATAAAATATTCAGAGATGCTGTAGAAGAAGAAGCTAATAAGCACCTACCTATAGAAGACATCTTTGAGATACCTGAGAAAGGTGCAAAGAAATCTCTTAAGATTGATGATAATGTAATCCATATTACTTTTGGAAAAGAAGAGACTACGCATTGACATTAGCAGAAGAAGAGTATATAAAAGACATGAGACATTTAGATTACATGAGAATGATGGCAGAAAAGGAGACAGGCTATGGAAGAGCAAGATATGGTTAATAGTCCTATTCATTATAACAAAGCAGGTATTGAAACTATTGATGCCTTAGAAGCTATGTTAGTTGATGGCTTTGACTATTACTTACAGGGTAACATAGTTAAATACCTATGGAGATTTAGATACAAGAATGGTGTGGAGGACCTCAAGAAAGCACAATGGTATTTGAATAAACTCATTGAGGTCTACGATGATAAGAGTTAAAGTTATGATGACTCTAAACGTAGACCCTGAAGAGTACCCTGTACCTTCTGATGGTATGGTCAATGAAGAGATTGAAGAATACATAAGAGAATCCTTCCATGAAATAGAAGGTGTTAAGATACGTAATATGAAACTAGTTAGCGAGGATATATAAATGATACAAAACTATTTACCAACCGACTACCAAAACTTTATAGCACTCTCTCGCTATGCAAGGTGGAAGGATGACGAACAACGTAGAGAGAATTGGGGTGAGACTGTAGACAGATACTTTGACTACATGACTAATCATCTTAGTAAGAATCATTCTTACACTATTACAAAGGCTCTCAAGAGAAGCTTACAGAGCAGATAATGAACTTAGGTGTGATGCCTAGCATGAGAGCCTTAATGACTTCAGGACCTGCCTTAGACCGTTGCCATGTAGGTGGTTACAACTGTAGCTACATACCTGTTGATAGTCCACGTTCATTTGATGAATGTATGTACATACTTATGTGTGGTACAGGTGTTGGCTTCTCTGTTGAACGAGAGAATGTAGACAAGTTACCTGTTGTGAATGAACACTTCGAGGATAGCACTACTATTATAACTGTTGGTGACAGCAGACCCGGATGGGCAAAGGCATTGAGAGAACTTATTGCTATGCTATATGTAGGACAAGTACCTACTTGGGATGTATCACAGGTTAGACCAGCAGGTGCAAGGCTTAAGACATTTGGTGGTAGAGCATCAGGACCTGCACCATTAGTTGAGTTGTTTCAATTCTGCATACAGAAGTTCAAGGGTGCTAAAGGCAGACGATTGTTTCCTATTGAGTGTCACGACTTGATGTGTAAGATAGGAGAAGTTGTAGTTGTTGGTGGTGTACGTAGGTCTGCTCTTATATCATTGTCTAACTTAGGTGATGACCAAATGAGACATGCTAAGTCAGGTCAATGGTGGGAGAATGAAGGGCAACGAGCATTAGCTAATAACTCTGTAGCATTTAAAGGTAAGCCTGAGATGGGTACATTCATGCGAGAATGGACATCCTTATATGAATCTAAGTCAGGTGAACGTGGTATCTTTAATAGAAAAGCTGCTCAAGTTAAGGCACTTGAGAATGGTAGACGTGATGCTGAACATTACTTTGGTTGTAATCCATGTAGTGAGATTATACTTAGACCATATCAGTTCTGTAATCTTACAGAGGTAGTGTGTAGAGTTACAGATGACTTAGTATCCTTAAAAGAAAAGGTACGTATGGCTACAATCTTAGGTACATTTCAATCAACTCTTACTAATTTTAAATACTTACGTAAGATATGGAAGGATAATACAGAAGAAGAAAGACTATTAGGAGTTTCCCTAACAGGTATTCTTGACTGTCCTATATGGAATGAAGAAATACTAGAGATACTAAGAGATGTAGCAGTAGAAACTAACAAGAAGATGGCTAAAGACTTAGGTATTCCACAGTCAACTGCAATCACTTGTGTTAAACCTAGTGGTACAGTTAGTCAATTAGTTGACAGTGCTTCAGGTATTCATGCTAGACATAATGACTATTACATCAGAACTGTACGTGGTGATAACAAAGACCCACTCACACAGTTTATGAAAGATAGTGGCATACCAAGTGAGCCTGATGTTATGAAGCCTGACAGCACAACTGTGTTTAGCTTTCCTATGAAGTCACCTTCAGGTGCTATCACTAGAACAGCTATGTCAGCTATTGAACAGCTAGAGTATTGGCTTATGTTTCAAAGGCATTGGTGTGAGCATAAACCTTCTGTTACCGTATCTGTTAAGGAAGATGAGTGGATGAAGGTAGGAGCATGGGTATATGATAACTTTGATGAAGTATCAGGTATATCTTTCCTGCCCTTCAGTGACCATACGTATGCTCAAGCACCCTATCAAGATATAGATGAAGCAAAATATTATGCACTATCGCATGAAATGCCTGAGTCTATTGATTGGTCTAAGTTAGCAGACTATGAGAAGGAAGACACAACTAGTGGTGGTAGAGAACTAGCTTGCACAGCAGATGCGTGTGAGATGGTTGACATACAGGCTAGTTAATGTTAGAAGGTAGTCAATTACTTTGGTGGCAATGGTGGTTATTAATAGCCATTTCCATCAACACTACAATAAACTTAATCGTGTTCTTTAAAGGTAGGAAGCTACACATAAGAGAACTATTACATCTTAAACCCAAAGAGAAAGGAGTTACTAATGGAAAACCTAGCACCAAGTAAAGAGAACAGAAAAAAGTTTGACATAGACCTAGAGTATGGTAAAGTAAGAGAGAAACAAGTAGCAGACATGCTACAAGATAAGAAGATAGAAGTTAAAAGTGAGAGAGATATGTGGCAAAGACAGGTAACATAGCTATTGAGTTTGAAAGCTATGGTAAACCTAGTGGAATAGACGCTACTGAATCTGACTATTGGTTTCATAATCTGTGTGTAGGAGAGGAGACATTCTGCACATTAGTCTTTGATGTCAAGAGTTTAAAAAAGATTATTGACAAGCTTGACACAAAGAAATGGGTAGCAGGGGAGACAACAAAGCAAGTAAGATGTACTTAGTTAGCTTAGAGAAGTTGTTCTCTTCTGATGTTATCAAAACATTTAAGGGAGTTGAAGCATGAGAGAAATGATATTACAAGCATTAAAGACTAAACTACTAGGAGAAATGAATGGTCACATAGCTAACATAGAAGTTATGATGACTAATCCTGTTGGGGTGGGAGACCACCCTACTATAATTGACACTATAGATAAAGAACTCGCCGCATTAGAAAATGCTAATGGTAAACTAAACGTACTAGTAAAGTACTTTGAAAGGAGACAAGAGGATGCAACACAGAAAGAAAAGAAATCCAAATCTAAGTAAGTATGATGCTCCCTTACGAATACAATTCGAGAGGGGGTTCAATGCTTTCAAGGGTAGACAGTATGTAAAAACTGTCAAAGGTAATAAGGTTATTATGACAGAGAATCCTTATAATCCTAACACCATGCAGTCACGAGAGTGGTCACGTGGATATAACTCTGCATATGCACAGCAATTAAAGAAGGTTAAACATGCAGAAGATAGAAGAAGAAGCGAGAAAATACATGCAGGATAAGTTGTTTATAAATGAAGTTATAACACCTGACCTGTATGAAAAACTAGCAGGATGGACTGCCATCTTTCCTAAAGACAAAGCACTAGAGTACTTAGCATTAGGTATGACAAGTGAAGCAGGTGAGGTAGCAGGTAAGGTAAAGAAACTTATACGTGATGGTGCTGACAAGGAAGACTTTGAAATAAAGAAACTTGCTATAGCATCAGAGATAGGTGACGTACTTTGGTATTGTGCTATGATGGCAAAGGAAGTTGGAGTTCCCTTGAATACTATTATGCAAGAGAACTTGAGAAAGTTACATGACAGGAAGGAACGTGGAAAACTTCATGGTTCAGGTGACGATAGATAATATTACTGGTAAGGCTTAACTAAAGCCTTGCCTAGTATCTTTCCCATAAGAAAATGATTCTTGTTAGGTTCTTCTTCTTGCATTTGCATTACAGTTTTGCCATACTTACCCATATAAAATTCATCAGCTAAAGCTCGTTTCTCTTCATTCAGTTTAATATATTCGGCTCTATCAAAAGGTGTATAGCTTTTACCTTTAGCCTTCTCCTCACCCATAGCAACTGCTTTAGCCACAGTCTTTGCTAACTTTCTATACTTAGCTAACTTATTTTTAAATGCTATTCTTTGTTTTACTTTAGATAGTCCTTGATAATATTCAGTGTCTAATTCTCTAGGTAAATATTTCTCTACGTATTGACCCATAAATCTTTTAACGTATGAGTCTGCTTTCTTATCACCTGTAGATGGTAACACATCCCAATTCTGCATGTTAAATTTAACTAACTCTTGCTCTACAGGATTACGCACTTGCTCTTTTCGTAGACCAGTTAGCTGTGAACCTATTGTGCTTTGTCTAATAATAGGACCTTCACGTGTAGCTGATTCTGCTATAGGCAATGACCTCTGTGACAGGTCTGTACCAAAGATAGCTTGTCCTGTAGCATCAGTTAGACCTGCTAAGAAAGGCATGTTTCTAGTGGCTGCTTTTTTAAATGAATCTAAACCTCTTTCAACACCACCAAATCCTTCTATCTGTTTAGAGCTTCTTACATAGGCTGATTCTACATCAAAGGCTGCTTCAATATCTGTTATCATTTTTATAGGAGTAAAAGCACCACCAACTAACTCACCTAGATAACCTGACATATATTCAGATATCTTTTCTCCTTTGATACTATCAATACCTTCTTCACTACCTATAGTCTGATACAAACTATCAATTAGATAAGATGCAGAACCACCTCTAAACATAGCACCTGTATATCCTTCAAGTATTTCTTTACCTGTTAGACCTGAGAAACCATCATTCTGAAACTGAACCATTAACTCACCCACTAATAAGTAAGGTGCTAGTGGAAAGAATGGTCTTAGGTCTGTGGTTCTTCCATCATCTGTCTTAGCTTCATACCATTTTGTACCATCTTTATTATCATATGCATCCTTACGAGTCTTATATGCTGCGAAGAAAGCGGCACTCCCAACAATACCTCTAGACATTTGTTCTCTAGCTTGGTTTAACTGCCTTGCACCTAAATCTTTCATGTCTTGGTCTTTTTTTAGTACATTAAATATACCTTTACGACCTGTGTTAATGGCTGCTAATACACTACCGGGTTGATACTGTAAGTTAAACTGCATAGCATTGACCATAAATCTAGCATAAGGAAAAGCACCTGTACCTAGTGGTATTCCTACTGCTCCGGGCAAAGGACCTAAAGCTTCATTAAGTTTTACAAAGACACTACCTAATGCATCACCTGTTTTACCACCACCCTTTCGTGGCTCACGAGAGAATGTAAAGTATAAGGCATCTTCTGTTGCCTGTTGTAATTGTTTTGTAGGTAATGGTCTGCCATCAGCAACTACTTCTCTTACGTTAGTTCCCATTCTTCTTAATTGTTTATCTAAAGATGCAGTAAACACAGCACGTCTAAACATTTTATCCTGTGCCATGTTCAATCCGTTGAGCCATCTAGTTGTTTTAGATAGAGATTGATTACCTGTTGTTACTTCTTGCATAGACCTATCTATCTGACGTAACAAAGCAGGATTATATTTAAGTAAGGATTCAGTTAATTCTTTGGACTCAAAGCCATCTATAGTACGTAGCAGTGTATCAAAGGTATCATAGTATACATCTTTCATACCTTTCCAAGTTCCTGTGACACTGAACTCACCCTTACCTGCACTCTGTAATCCTCTACCTATATTATAAATAGATGATTCAACTAGGTTAGCACCACCCTCTATACCCACTCTCATTACACCTGT
>UEXL01000474.1_pt1 | contig 13320 bp, 26 predicted proteins | sample 1796671 | NCBI WGS metagenome assembly UEXL01 (sample SAMEA4772471, study PRJEB27181) | metagenome
TCTAAAATAAATCTGTTAAAGATACTGTGCATACCAACGATAGTGATGACAATAATTATCCAACTGACATCTGATAATATTAAATGTTGATTAAACAGATAATAAGAACCATAAACACTTATGCCATACAGTGATAGTAAACTTAAACCAACAAACCAATAAGGTGTGAATCTTGCAATCAGTATAACTACAATACCTAAATGAAAAGATAAAACTAATTCTAAAATGAACTTACATCATAACGATTAATTTGTTTACCATCTATCATAGTTTGTAATGTAGATGCCGATAACATATAATCATATTGTTCACCAACTGGTGTTCCTATAATACCACCTAGACCTTCTGCAGTCATTCCTATAATTACAGTGCGAGCATTAAATTTTGAAAAGTCATTCTCTGAAGCTGATATAGTTTCAAACTGTTTGTTCCAATGCAACCAGATTCTAGCATTTGGGTCTGTATTAATAATAGGAAAACCTGGTACTCTTATTGCTTGAACTCCGCCATCACCTGCCTTGACTTGATAACTTGGATTACCTGTTGCAACTCTAATTACTTCTACTGCCATTGTAGGATAAGTATCTTCACCTATTCTCATTATCAATGGTATTCTTCTTACAACACCATCTATCTCTGGTGCAGTATTGATTACACCAACTCCATTTGCATTTTGACCTAGTTTTGGTATTGGGCCTAACATACCATCCCACTCAAAAAGATATGGTAATGGATTTCCTATTTTTGCAACTCCTCTTGGAACAGAGTTTTTGTTGATTTGAGATGTACCGACTTGTGCAATCACAACTCCATTGTCTATCAATGTTTGTGATAGTATATCATCACCACCTAGTCTATCTTCTTCTGAAAATAGTATAGGTATCATAATGACACCAGCACCTGATTGTCTTAAATCTGTTATGACTTCTGCAAGACATCTCTTTTCCATGGCCATTGTCCATACTTCTCTATAGACTTTTCATCTATTGTAACTATACCAATGTCTTTTGATAATTCTTTTTCTTCTTGTTGTATGAGAATGTCAAATGATTTTAACTTTAGTATCTCTTTGACATAAGGTTCTTGTAAACCTATGTATGTAAGAACGACTAAAGTTACAAATGCGAATGTCCAATGTGTTATAAATTTTTCATTAGTTTTGTGTGACTGTTGCAGAACAACTTGCTCTATTACAATTTTGTTCAAGGTAATAATTTTGGTCTGTTGAACTATCCTGTGTCAAAGTAACACTAGAACTATTACCACTTAAATTTACTGTTGCATTATGATTACCACTTCCATCTTGTGTTATATCTACACTATGACTATCAGTTAGTGTGATATCTAAAAAGTGATTACCTGTACCTTTTTGGTCTACGGCAACATTATTAGAACTATCTATGTCTAACCACAATTTTTTATTTCCTGTTTCTGTCTACATCAACATTATTACTACTACCTGCTATCTTAACATTCATATAATGTTCACCAACATAATTGATTGCTGATTGGTCTAAGTCTACATTATTTGATGAACCTAATATATCTAATATTGCTCTTTGGTCTTGGTTTTGTGTAACTGCAACATTGTTTGATGAACCTATTATATCTAGTCCTAAAACATTATCATTACCTATTTGGTCTAAATCTAAAGCATTATTATCACCAGTTATTACAGCTGATGATGTTAAGTCTGTACCTATAATTAAATTATCATCACCATCTTGTAATATATTTAATGTATTATTATTTCCTGTTTGTGTAATGTAAATTTGATTACCACTTATAGATTTATTTCTAGCTGCATTAAATTCTGTTGTTTGATTTGAAGTTATACCAGATTGTATTGATGATGAATATAATCCTTCTTCTTGCATTGCAGTCAATAACAATGCATCCATGTTAGAAGCATATGTGTGGGTTGAAAGAAACTGTCCATAACCAAATGTTACATAAACTGAACCACCATTTGAACCATAATCCCATTTATGCCACATTGTAATAGTAGATGTTGTTGAGTTAGCTGCTACCATTTCACCACCACTCATATTGTACATATATTTGTCTGTGCCTGGTAAAATATTTTCACTAGAGGTACTACTTGCATAATCACCTCTCCTTACACTTGCATAACATGTAGTACATCCACCAGCTTGTGTAAAACTACCTACACTTAACTTACTTTCAATTAGTGCTTCTATACTGCTATTTCTGTTAGTCGCACCATTACTACCTACTATAAGTAATTTACCACCACTTGATAGATAACTTTGATAGTTTGTTTTACAGTTACTACCACAGTTTGAAGAGCCAGTAATATCAATCACAAGTTCTTTACCTGATAGGTCATTTGAACTAACTGAGCCACTTGTGCTACCTGTGACAGTAAAACCTAAACTTTCTAATTCACTTTTTAAATTTGAGTATTGAGAACTTGTACTTGTACCACCTGTACTATAATAATATATAAAGGCGTCATTAGCAATTACAGAGGTACTAAAAAATAGTAGACTACTGACCAGACTGAATAATTGTAATCGCATTTTCTACTCCCTCTATTTCGTAATCTATGATTTCATAATCACCTTGTACAACATTTAAAACATAACCATATTCTTTATCTAATCTTAATTCAATATAATTACCAGCGGCGTCTTCTCTACTCCACACCCAATTTGGGTCTTCATCTAATACTGTAATACCTGTTTCTGGGTCTTTACCTAATCTTATACCATCTTGACCTTTATCAAATTCACTTCTCATTGACTTTGCCAACTCAGCATTAATTTGGTCTAGAATGTTTACTAAGAAATTTTGTTCTAAAAAATCTATGTCTAATCCTGTTGCCCAATTCTCTGTTTCTTCTTCTAGATAATCTATTTCTAAATCATCAAATTCTAAAAAGTCAATCTCTAATGCATTGGCAATTTTTACATAATCTTCTTTATTTTGTTGTTCTTGTATTTCTTTTGGTTTAGATATAATTAATAAATTACCTATTAAGTTTTTCATCTAAATCTAGAATGACTGGTTTCATAGGATTACTTGCAACTGTTTCAACAACTGTAGCTTGAAATGCTTGATTCAAAATAACTTGTCCAGCATCTGATGTTACATCAATTTCTCCTACATAACAATTACCATTTGTATCACATGATGGTAATAGTATAATTGTAGAACTACCTGTTTCATCTATAGTCATTGTAAAGTCTGTTCCACGAACACCGATTGTTGCTGTTGGTGTTTTTATCTTTACATTTTGTTTTGAGTTTTTTGCAATCTGACCAGATGCATATCTTACTGTACCCAAAGATGCCTTTAGGATAAGGCACCTGTTTTTGTATTTGGGTCATAAACAAATTCATCAATCACTAGTTTAGAATGTTCTGTTACATCTACTCTAGTATCATCAACAAACTCAATGGCAGTTTTACCTTTGCCTGTTCTAACTGTGTCATAAGAAAAAATGTCTAAGTCTTTCTTACTTTCAAACTCATCACCCTCTTTTCTCTCTACAACACTATTACCTTCTTGTAATATTACATCACCAATGGATGCACTCAAGGCATTAGTGCTAAACAACAAAATCATAATAAAAAACTTTTTCATTTTAATCTCGTTGTATTATATCTATATCAGCGTTGTCACCAGATGTTGTTAATGTTATCATGTTATCATAGATACCACTTTGAGTTATATCTACATCAGCGATAGAACCTGTATGAGTGTATGTATGTATGTCCAACACTATCACCATTACCATCTATATCAACTAAGAAGTTATTTGTATCTCCATTAATTGACAATGTTAAGATTGCTGAGTTGCCATCTATTGTACCTAAGACTGTGTTACTATCACTACCACTTGCACCAGTTATAGATACTGTCGCTGAAGTAGCAGATGATGTTTCACCTATGTCTATGTCAATATCGTTAGATGAACCTACCCAAACGATAGACGCAGTAGCAGTACCACAAGATGAATTACCACCTGTACTATCACAATTAAAGTCTATGTTGTTTGAATTACCTGTTACAGAAAATGTACCTGTATAGGTTGCACCATTAACATCAAAAGTCATGACATTGGACTATCACCAATTTGTGTAATTGCCAAGTTTGTTGTTGCACCAACTACACTAGATGCTGTGGTACTATTACCAACTGTGTTGTTCTGACCATCTTGTGTCATATCTAAATCTAGTGTATAACCAGATTGGTTTATGTAGATATCATTAGCATAAACCGATAACGAAATAATCATCAACATCATTATTGATATTATTTTTTTCATTCTTCTACTCTCCATTTTTTGAACTTCCAATACCCTAGTTTCTCACCTTTTTCAACCATTTTTAAAACACCATATTCTATAGCAGAACGAATAGCATAGTCTGTCGGTTCATTGACAGCTGCGCCAGATTCTACTTCTAATGCTTTAGTTCTTAAATCAAAGAATCTAAATACATCTGCACCTGCTTGATAACTTGCAATAGTTTTACTTGCTGATATTGTCATCAATACTTCTCCTGTTTGTACTGCAATTATTCTCATAGCAATAGTTACTTGGTCTGTTCGATATTGTTTGGAAGCTCCAATACCGAATACCCTTGCACCTTCACCACCACTTATCATATTTGAATCGTAACTAACAACTCCACCCTCTATAATAAGTCCTGCAAATATCAGTGGTTTTAATACTGTGTTTGCAGATTTTTCACCATCATATAATTCTCTTGTAGACCTAACCAACTGTCTTTCTCTTTGACTAGACTACTTAATCCTTTTCTTTCTACTACTGTAAACCAATCTCCGTCACTTACCATTTTAAGTGCTTGTATTAAGTACACTTCAGGGCCCTGTGTAACTGCCGTACTTAATTGAGAAAAATTAGTACTTGGTTTTCTCTGTCCTGTTCTATCAGGAAAATCATAAATGGCAATAGTTATTTTCTCTTGCCCTAAATCTGGCACATTCCTTAACAAGTCACCTGTTGGTGTAACTTGTGTAAAAGGTTTATCAGAGTATTCGACATAGTTTCCCATTGTTGTCGAACAACCAGACAAACACATGCCTGCCAAAAATATTAATATATAAGTCCAAGACATAATTTATCCTAAAAAATAAAATCTCCAACTGGTACAGTTAATGTTGATACTGTGCCTGTTGGGTCAGTTATTGTCAATGTTATAATATCTGTTGAAGTATCTTTTACCCAATAAATTTGAGAACCTTCTACTTCTGCCGTTCCACTTGTTGCACAATTAGATGTACAACTTGTGCCAAACATATTATCAACTAATTGTTTAGATAAGTTAGCGTAAATACGACTTTCTACATTGGCAATAAATTTATTAATTGTTTTATTCTTCTCATCTCTTTCTGCTTGTGATATAGCAGACTTTTCATCTTTAATTCTGTCGTTCTCTCTAGTGTATTGTAATTGTTCTATTGATAAGGCATGTTGGGAATAACCCTCTTTACTAAAAGATGGGTTTCCAAACTTGTGAGTTAACTCACTTGCTGTGCTAGTATTGGTCAAGGAAACGCATAATACAAAATACTAACACTATTTTCTAATTTCTAGTGTTATCATATCTGTATTTATAAGAATTGACTTATTATTCTTTAGGGTCTTCTTTTTGTTTTCTCTTAATTCAAGTACAGTATTAACTTTACTTTTTAATCTAATGATGTCATTATCTAACATTCTTACTCTATCAATCAATGCAATTAAGTACAACATTCATTTCACCTAGTTTTACTTTAATTTCTGTTGTTATATATTTGTAGATAAAATATATAAACCAACCCATACCGATTGCAGCTATTGATGCAAATCCATACTGATTTAATAAATCCATTATCCAAGCATTTTGCATTAGTCACGCCTCGCATCATTTTTACCATCTGCTCTAGATATTCTATCTTCATCTGGTTTTAAATTTAAAGAATGTGATATAAGTAAATCTAATCTTATCATATCATGATTCATAGTTTTAACTCTATTGTCTAACATAGTAATTATGGCATGCATAGTTTTAACTTGACCAATAACAGATTCTAAAATGTATTTAATAATTAGGTAAATAAAAAAACCCATTATTAATGCAGCTGCAACTAGTAAACCAAACTCTGCTAATATTTGAAAAAATAATTTCATAGTCTATTATTTATCGAACAAAGAAACAAAGTATTCTGCATCAATAACAACTAAAGGTTTTGATTTGTTTCTTTTGATTACAACTACAGGTTCATACTCACCAGAATTTTCTGCAGCCTGTTCATAAGATTTCCAAACATTTACTGCTTCTTGATTTTTACATTCGATTGATAATGGAAACTTTTCTCTGGCAGCTCTTGCCATGATTAAGTCTTCACCACCAGCACCCATACTTCTAGATTCAATATCTTCTGGGTGTACATCTAATTTTTCAATGAATAGAGTTCTCATCCATTGTTGTAGTTTTCTTCCTTTTGCTTTTGCTTGATGTTTTCATAATTTTGTCACTGTAAAGTCTATTGCTATCTTTCTTTATCACTAAAGATTATATCATTTGAATGTGTTTGTCTTGAATCAAAGATTAAAAATTCATAGGTTGTAATGAATAAGACATATCTTCATATATAAATCCACCACCATCTTGTCTATTATCCCAATCTGAATTTAATATTCCTAATACTTTAAGTTTGTTTCATCCCAATTATCAGTATGAAGATTTACTTTAGTTGATTTATCTTTTACACTTATACCACAGAAATGTATTTCTGGTGTAAAGTAATCTTTACCACCAGCATCATATATTTGTGACATTAATCCTATTGCAATTCCAGCAAGTACAGGATTTTTAAAATGACCATGTTCTATAAGATTTAACTTTGTAAGATTAATTTTATCATAATCTTCTTCAGCTATTTGTTCATCATCCCAAAGTTCTACACTAGGTATCATATGCATAAACATATCTAAATATGTTTTCGAGCATACATTCCTAATCATTACTGGGTCAAATGTCGTAGGGTTCATCATTTAATTCTTCAACTTCACGAGTAAATTCTTCTGTTAATTCTTCATTACAAAATGGACAAAATCTAACTAGATATTGTGTTCCTAACATTTCATATTCTATTGTGAAAGATGCCTCGCATGATTCACATACTATTTCTTTAATTGGCATAAGTATCCCTACTATTTATATGCAGTATCCCATGTCAACTACCTGATAGACCTGCAACTTCATATTCAGTTACACGATTCTCAAAAAAGTTAGTATGGTCTGCACCATTGAGTACCCACTCTAACCATGATAGTGATTTTCTTTTACTTTGAATGTTGTTTTTAATCCTAATTGTAACAATCTTCTGTCTGTTATATATCTAACATATTTTTTAACATCATCAGCAGATAGACCTTCTATATCACCTAGACTATATGCCAAGTCAATAAATTTATCTTCTAGTTTTACAATCTCTGTAGCCATCATGTAGATTTCTTTTTTAAATTCATCATCTACAAGTTTAGGATGTTCTGCACAGAATGATTTAAATAAATTTGAGTTACCTTCTACATGCATAGATTCATCACGAATAGACCATTCAACTACTTTACCCATTCCTTTCATCTTACCAAATCTTTGGAAGTTAAGTAACATAACAAATGATGCAAATAAAGCCACACCCTCATTGAATACAGATTTTGCCAATGCAAGTGCAAGTCCTCTATGTGTAGAGTTATCTGACTTTTGCATGTATTCAATTTTATTTGCCATCTCTTTATATTCTAAGAATGCATGATACTCACTATCTGGTAATCCTAGTGTATCATTTAGTAATGCATATGCTCTTTGATGCACACCTCTTATTTGCAAAGAACCTAACATGTTACGAACTTCATTGTTTTTAAATTTAGGAATGAATTGGTCATAATAGTTTTGACCAACTGCAACATCTGATTGTGTAAACAATCTTAGTATGTTTGTAATGTAATCTTTTTCTACTACACTAATTTTATTCATTTTCCAATCTGTAACATCTTCTGATAAATCTACTTCATCTTCAATCCAATGTGCCTTCTCATGTTTAATTGTTAAGTCAACAGCAAATGGATAGTAAAATGGTTTATAAGTTTCTGATAACTTAGTAAGAGAACCACCTCTACCTTTTAAAATTGTTTCTTGTTTTTTAAGTAACTCTGCATATCCACCAATACGATTACCATCTACAAATATTTGTGGTACAGTATTAATCTGTGGTAACTTCTCACCTAACTGTTCTTGATTGTGGTTAATTCTTTGAAAGAATGATAATCTGTCTTCTTCTACATCCATGCAATGTTCAATTACATCTATGTTAAATTCTTTGAACCATTGTTTTGCTTGAACACAAAATGGGCAATCTGTTTTTGTATAAATTTGTACTTCCATTATTCTCCTTTAACCTTGACAAGCTTCACAGTCTTCTTCTGTTGTATCTTCTGAGTAATCTTTTAATTTGTTTAACTTAACTTTTTCAGCAACATTCTCTGCTCTGTGAGATGTTTCTGTCCTTAAATAATATAATCCTTTACATTCATGTTTCCATGCTTTCATGTGTACATCATGTAAATAGTTTTTAGAAGCACCTGCTGGAAAGAATATGTTAAGTGATTGACCTTGACACAAATACTTTTGTCTGTCACCACCTTGTTCTATTATGACTCTTTGGTCTATTTCTATTGCAGTTTTAAAAACTTCTTTGATACTATCATTTATAAAATCTAAATGTTGAACCGAACCACTATTAGTGATGATTGATGTCCATACTTCTGGTGTGTCCATATTTAGTTTTTTTAATTCTTCTCTTAAATATTTGTTTTTAATTAAATGTGACCCTGCTCTTGTTCTGTGTGTATATGCATTGGCCTTGTGAGGTTCTATTGATGGTGAACATCCTGTAATCATAGAACTGTTTGCATTTGGAGCAATGGCAAGTAAATGTGCATTCCTTTTACCTGTTCCTTTCATGTCAGGTGCCTCACCTTTTTTTATTCCTAATACTTTTGTTTGTTCTACTGAATCTTCTTTTATCTTTTTAAATATTTCTTCATTCAATGTTTTTGCTCTAAGTGAATCAAAAGGCATATTATGTTTTTGATATAATGAATGTAAACCCATTGCACCCAGTCCTAAAGACCTTTCTTGTGTTGCAGAATATCTTGCACGACTAATATAGTCTGGTGCATTGTCTATAAAGAATTGTAATACATTATCTAAGAATGTAATTAAATCTTTTACAACATCTGTGTCTTTCCATTCATCATACAATTCTAAATTTAAAGATGATAGACAACAGACTGCTGTTCTTTCTTCATTTGTTGGAAGATGTATTTCATTACATAAATTTGAACCATGAATTTTTAATCCTTTTTTCTTCATTGGTTTTGGTAGATAACGATTTGCAGTATCAATAAAATTTAAATAAGGTTCACCTGTTCTAAATCTTGTTTCTAATATTGTTTCCCATATCTTTCTAGCTTTATGTGTTTCTCTAACTGTATCATCATTTGGGTCTAGTAGATTCCAGTCTTCATTGTCTTGAACTGCTGTCATGAATTCATCGCTTATATTGACTGCATGATGCATATTTAGACACTTTCTACCTACATCCCCTGTTGGTATCCTAATAGTTAAAAACTCCAGAATATCAGGGTGTGACACATCCATATACGCCGCATATGAACCCTTTCTAGTCTTTCCTTGTCGATATGCTGTCATATCTGCATCAACTGTATGTAGGAATGGAACAGGGCCTGGAGCAATGTCTGATACTGAACGAACATCAGACCAATGTCCACCGACACCCCCACACCTTTAACTGATAACCATCTTAATTCAGATGTGTGGTCAATTAAGCCTTCGAGAGTGTCTGGCACATAGGATAGAAAACATGAGATTGGTAATGCTTTTACTTTCTCATTTGGTTTAGGTGCATTTGATAATACAGGTGATGCAAACATAAACCATTTGTTAGAAACATAATTGTAAATTCTTTGTGCAAATTTTATATCACCATAACAATATGCTTTAGCTGCACGAGCAAATGCCATCTGTGGTGAATCTTCTCCCTCTATACAATAATAATCTTTTAATAATTTTGCTGCTTGTGTTGAAAGTAATTTGTCTTTATCTGTGTCTATACTGATTCCGAGATAAGTTTTTTTCATTTTTTAATTCTACCTTTTTCCAAAAAACAAATTGTGTTTTAGCTTGAATACCAGAATACACATGTTCATTTATAATTGTTTTAATTTCTGTGTCTGTTCTACCAGACATTACCATGTCATTAATATCTTTTTCCTTTACATACTCAGGCCATAATACAACCGAGTAACCATCATCTATAAACTTACCAATCTGTTTTACAATTTCTTTATTACGAGGTTCATTATCAGGTATCAGAATTATATTATCTTTTTTATTTTTAATTCTTAAATCTGATTGAGCTGTTGCAATACAATTTTCTAAAAACAAACTATCAATCGGGCCTTCAACAACATAAACTTTTTTATTCCAATCTACATTATTAAGACCATAAATTTTATCTTTCTCTGAATCAAGAATAATAGTTATGTATTTTGGAATCTCTTTTCCAAATGCTCTTCCTTGAAAAGCAAACATCTTATTCTGTTCATCAAAAAAAGGTATCACTAATCTTGGATGGTCACCATCTAGACTAGGAAACTTATTTGGTACTAAAGTATTAACCCATTCATAAAATTTTGGAGCAAGAAATAGTTCATGATGAGTATGACTTGGTATTTGTCTACTCTAAATATTTCTTTACAGGATGTATGCTCCAATTTTGATACTTTAATAAGAGATTTATTTTAGTGAATCTTTTACTAAAAACTTAGGTTGTTTGAACTGACTCATGTCAGGTTCATATTCTTTTTTCTTGTACCTTTCTAGTATATATTCATTGTGAATTTTAGAGTCAACATGTTTTAAAAAGTTCTTTAAACTGGCTCCAACTCCACAGTTATGACACTTATTTATATTCATAAATTCTCTTTGAAAAGATAAATCCTCTTGCTTTATTTGAGATTTTTGAGAATCTCACAATATGGACAACGAAAGTTATAAATCCATCAGACTTTTTCTTGAATTGTTTTAATTGTGATGATACTAAAAGTAGATATTTTTGGTCAATATAATACATTGTGTTATACTAACATAAGTATACACGAATTGTCAAGGGTTTACATCATATATCGCATGTATGCATTTATTACGAATCCTACGACTATAGAACCCCCAATAATCAGATATTTCCATTTTTCTAGTGTTCCTACTCTTTCAGAAATATACCATTCTTAATCTTCTCATTTCGGTTTCTGCTTCATAATGTTGTTTAGTCATTAACTCTGTCATTTCTTTTGTACTTGTAGTAATTCTAGAGTGTAATTCTCTTACATCATTTGAGAACTCTGAGCCTGTCTAACTTGAACATCTTCTTGTTGAGATATCTTTTCTTCGTGAACTGCCAACATACGATTAATACAGTTAGATACATCTGTTATCTTTGTGATAGCAGTATCTAAACGACCATGAATTTGTTTCATGTCTGATACTTCTTTTTAAGAAGCTCTACATCCAATTCTATATCTGTAACTGCCATGTTATCCTTTCCTTATTTGACTTTTTAGACTTTGTATTTCACTTTCTAATGAATCAATCTTTTTGGTAATCTTTGGATATCTTTTACGCCAAGCATTTTCATCTTGTTCAAACCATGTCCAACCGAAGTGGTCAACTAAGAAATCTAGAAATGAATCAAATTTTGAATACATCCATAATCCAATTACAGTATCTTTGAAGTATGCAAGAAAAGCCGCACCAAGTAATGCTCCAACTATACCTGTGTAAATCCAAAGACGGTCATCCGCCATTTCTAATATTGTTTCCCACATTTTTAAATACCTTTTCTAGGTGCTGAACTATTGATTGCCCAACGACCAAACATTCTGACCGAGTAGTATGCAGACCAGATTTTCCATTTAGACACTTCGGGTTCTGCAGACATCATACCTTCTAAGAACATACTATCTGCAATTTTTCTATATATCTCTCTCTCTTTTTTAGATTCTATAATTCCTTTTTTAAATGCACCATTTATTTTTTCATACATGATATCATGAACTACTGCTGCTCTTGCGCAATCAAAGGGTGCAATAAATGTCCAACATACTCTAGGAACTGAAGCCAAGTCTGTAACATATCCTTTTGGTACTGTAATTGTTCTTGTTGTTTTTGTAACTTGAATACCACACTCAACTAATAACTCTCTATCCTCTGGTGAAAGTAATTCTGATTTAAATTTTAGTGGTGCATCTAGTGACCAATTTCTTGGGGGAAGAAATTTAGCATCTAAAAATCCATTGAATGAGCCCATTATTTTTTATCCTGTTCTGGTTGTTTATCTTTATTTATAATATCTGATTCGTAATAATCCTTGTATTCATCTATCATAACATTTAATTTCATCATGTGAGCTCTAATTTGTGCAAAGTTTTTTGCAAGTAATTTAAAGTCATTATCACTTAATCCAAATACAACTGGGTCAATTCCCTTTTCTTTCATCTTTTTGAATACTTCATCTGCATTTTCAGATGTGATGATTAACCATTTCAATTCTTCTAATTGTTGAATTGTTGGTTTCTCTAAGTCAAGGGGTTGTCTTTCAACTTCCATTGTAAAGATATCTAACTGTTTGATTGAACTACAACCAGAGATTGATAATACACCTGCTAAAAATATGATACTAATATACGACATAATTTGGATTCGCTATACTAGGACATTCTGTATTGATTTCACTTTTCTTTGTTGCATTGATTTCCTTTTCTGTTAAAGGTGAACCACCAGCAATTTCAATACATCTTCCAGCACGAAGACTACCTCTGTTGACTAATTTTTCTACAAGTTTTGGTTTCTCATTTGCAAGTTTACCAAAATCTCTTGCACCCTTGTTAAATCTTTTATCAAGTGCATTGATATCTTTTTTGTAGATTGTTGACTAAAGTATTCATCTTCTTATTTGCTTTAAGAATTTTACTGAAGTCTTGTTTTTGTTTTTCAATCACTTGTTTTTGTGATTCGATTGATAATTCTAATTGAATTTGATTTGCTTGTAGAATGGCATTGTCAGAGCGTAGTTTCATGACATACACACCGACACCAGAGATGCCAATGAATACTACTGCCATGATTATCACTCTAACACTACCAAACATAAGTCACTTATCCTTTTTTAAGAATTAAATATATACCATAAATTATAGCA
>UEXL01000583.1_pt1 | contig 13312 bp, 14 predicted proteins | sample 1796671 | NCBI WGS metagenome assembly UEXL01 (sample SAMEA4772471, study PRJEB27181) | metagenome
AGGCGCAGAGTCTGGAAGCGGTCATCGCCGGCCAGCTGAAGGATGCCGGCGCAGACCGGGTGATAACGACCGAGTGCGGCGAGTGGCGCCTGCATGAGCAGATAAGCCAGTGGCATGAACGGCTGGGGGTGCCGGTCGAGATCCGCCCGGACACTCGCTTCATTGCCAGCAAACAGGAGTTTGCCAACTGGGCCGAGGGTCGCAAGCAGCTGCGGATGGAATTCTTTTACCGGGAAATGCGGAAAAAAACCGGTTTACTGATGACCCCCGAAGGCAAGCCGGAGGGCAACCAGTGGAATTTTGATGCTGACAACCGCCGCAAATGGACGGGCAAACCACCGGCGCCGGCGACGTTCCGGGTCGAGCCCGACGCCGTGACCGCTGAGGTCATCGAGCAGGTGGATGAGCACTTTGCCGATCACTTCGGCACCACGGAGGATTTCCATTTCGCCGTGACCGCCGAGGACGCTGCGCAGGCGCTGGATTACTTTATCGATTTCGCCCTGCCCTGTTTCGGAGACTATCAGGACGCCATGTCGGATGACGAGGACTGGCTATTCCACTCCATTCTCTCTCCCTACATCAACTCCGGCCTGCTGGACCCACTGGCGGTGTGTGAAGCCGCCGCGCAGGCCTGGTATGGCGGACGCGCACCGATCAACGCGGTGGAGGGTTTCATTCGCCAGATTCTCGGGTGGCGGGAATTCGTGCGCGGCATCTACTGGCTCAACATGCCCGGCTATGCTGCCGAGAACCGGCTTGGCAACAGCCGCGCCCTGCCCTGGTTCTACTGGACCGGCGACACCCGAATGCGGTGCATGCACAAAGCCATCTACGCCACGCACCGCAACGCCTACGCCCACCACATCCAGCGGTTAATGGTCACGGGCAATTTCGCGCTGCTGGCCGGCATCAAACCGGAGGAGATCTGCGACTGGTACCTGGCGGTGTACGCCGACGCCTACGACTGGGTGGAGCTGCCCAATGTGCTGGGCATGGTGATGCACGCCGATGGCGGTTACCTGGGTTCCAAACCCTATGCGGCCAGCGGTAAGTACATCAACCGGATGTCGGATCACTGCAAGAGCTGTCACTACAAGGTCAGCAAATCCACCGAAGACGATGCCTGTCCCTTCAATGCTCTTTACTGGCATTTTATCGACCGCCATCGCGATGATTTCGCCAACAATCCACGCATGGGCATGATGTACCGCAACTGGGACAAACAGAAACCGGAACAGCGCACGGCCCTGTTGAAGCGGGGGGAGCAGCTGCTGATCAATATTGAAAAGCTGTGACGCAAGTTTTCAGTTCCACTGCTACTATTACGCACACTGTTGTCTACAAAATGGAAGTTGGCGTTATACATGGGCACGCGTGGATTCCTGAAACCGGTTGTAGCCACCCTGGTTCTTGGCTTTACTCACACAGCCCTGGCGGAACTGAACCTCTACACCTTTAACGCCCCTCCCTATCAGGTTGTTGATAGTGACAGTGCCGTCGGCACCATTGTCCGTGGCGAAACCGTGGAAGCGGTGGTGTGCGGCGTGGGTCTGGCCGGGTCATCGGTCTCCGTCAGGGTGGCGCCTCAGAACCGCGCGGTGCATGCCCTTCGCCGCAACCTGATTGATGGCTACTTCGCCATCGATTCCTCGGGTGAGCTGGACCGTGTGGGCGTGCGGACCGCACCCATCGCGCTGGAGAAGTGGTATTTCTTTTCCGCCAAAGCGGACATTGACCCACACAATGCCCGGCTTGGCGTGGTGTCCGGCAGCAACGAAGAGCTGTGGCTGAAGAGAAACGGCTACGACGTATTCCTCGGCGTGTCTACCGTGGAGCAACTGATCGCCCTTATTCATCGGGGCCGGATCGATGCGGCGCTGATGGACAAACGAGTCATGGAGAGCCTGCATAACGAGCCGGAGGCTCCGGACCTGGTGCTGCACCATCAGTTTCTGCGCTACACCCCACTGCACCTGTACCTGAGCCGGAGCTTTACCGCCAACAACCCCGGATTCATTGACCAGTTCAACCGCTTCATCCCGGACTGCGTAACCCCCACCTTCGAGCTGGACGAGCATGAAAAAGAGCTGCTTGCCGCGCAGGCCGAGCTGCTGTTCAGTGACCTGCAACAGAACCTCAGTGTCGGCGAAGCCATCAGGCTGGGGCCCCGTATCGACAGTTTTGCGGATATTCTGACCCTTGATCTTAAGTGGCAGGCGCTTGCCCCTCAGTCGGTTCCGCCCATGGCCTTAGATATTCTGCGCCTGCCCGCGTCTGAACAACTCGAGCGCTGGCAAGCAGGGCACTCTGATCTGGTGACCGAGGCCATGATCACCAACAATCTCGGCACCGTGGTGGCCATGAGCCAGCTCACCTCGGACTTCTGGCAGGGGGATGAACTCAAATTCCAGCAAATCGCCGACGGCAGCGGCAAAACGCTGTACCTCTCACCGATTCGCTACGATGCGTCCACGCAACGCTTTCAGGTAATTGCCAGCACCCCGATTCTCTCGGAGGAGGCCGGCGCTATCGAGGGGCACCCTGGTGATCGGTCTGGACATTGAAGCAGCCCTGTCCCGCTTTGACCGGGACTGACGTTCACGGCGGACCGACTTCACAGGCCAGCACCAGCGCCCAGAACTCTGAAAAATCGTTGACCACCGCGTCCGGCTTGTCCGGGTGTTTATGGGTGCCGGGGAAGATCTTGTTGAGCCATGGCTGGTCCCATTGCGCGCCGTTGAAAAACACCGAGGTCATACCGGCGCGCTTGGCCGCAATCACATCGGTGGTGCTATCCCCCACATACCAGACGCTGGGGTCCGGCGGGTAATCGAGTTTCTGCACCGCCAGCAACAACTGATCCGGGTGCGGCTTGCGCAACGGCGTGTCGTCACCACACACATCCACCTCGAACAGTTCGGTCCAGCCGGTCTCCTCCACCGCCGCCAGCTCATGCTCAAAAAATTCCCGGTCGCGGTTGGTGATCACACCCACCTGAATACCCAGCCGTGCCAGGCCCTTCAGCACTTCCCGGACTTTTGGCTCGAACGCTTTCACCGTGCCGTAGTGCTTGCGGTAGTGATGATTGAACGCTTTGTGGGCAATCTGTTTGGCTTCCTGGTCTTCCCCGAACAACACCTCGAAAATGTCGGTGCGGGATATCTTGCGGTCCGCCTTCACCTTCGGGTGCAGCCGGGCATACTCCCGCACATAGGCAACCAGCCGGACATCTTCCGGTGTCTTGCTGTCTTCCCGGGGCCACCATCCGGCTCATCAGCTGCAGCGTGTGGAAATCCGGCAGCATGTCATCGACCGCGTGATACATGGCGTCGAGGGTGTCCACCAGGGTGGCGTGCCAGTCAAACAGGATCACCGATGGCCGGATCAGCCGCACAACCGCCGGGTGCCAGTCCGGCTCGATCCGTGGTTCCGGGCGCGGAGGTGGTGGAAACGGGCGTGGCCGGACTTCCGCCGGAGACTGGCGAAAGGCCTCGGGTTCATTGCGTTCCAGCAGCGCCAGCAAATCCATCAGGTCCTCGAAGCTGTCGAGAATCGCCGCTGGCGCGTCCCGGTGGGAAAACCAGCTGTCGATTCGCCCCGGCTCCCAGCAAGCACCGTTGTAGAATACCCCGGACACCCCGGCTTTGTTGGCCGTCAGCATGTCCACGTAACTGTCACCGACATACCAGGCACGCTTGTCAGCCGGCAGCCCCAGGGTCTCGAGCACTTTGAGAATGACCTCCGGGTCGGGCTTGTACTCGGTGACATCGTCGGCGCAGACCGTGGCGTCAAACAGATGCTGCCACCGGCCCTCATCCACCGTGCGCAGCTCCCGGTCGAGAAATTCCCGGTTACGGTTGGTGGAGACCGCCAGCCGCACTCCCATGGCTTTCAGGGCCGAGAGGTATTCGTACGCGCCCGGCTGGAACGGCTTTACCTGGCCAAAATAGCGGCGATACGCCGCGTTGTAGGCTTGGTGGGCAATCAGTTTGGCGTCTCTGTCATCGCCAAAAACGGCGTTGAAAATGTCGGTCCTGGACACCCGGCGTTCGGCCAGTATGCGTGGGTGCAGCCGCCGGAAAATCCGGATGTATCGCACCAGCCGGGCGTCGTCCGCCGTGCGGCAACGGTCCTCCGGCAACAGCCGCTCCACCAGACCCAGCTCTTCCAGTTGCGGCAGCATGTCTTCCATGGCGCTGAACATAGCATCGTGGGTGTCTACCAGGGTGCCATGCCAGTCGAAAATCAAGATCGATGGAGACTGGATATCGTCACTGAATCGGGCCATCAACAATCCCTCAGAGCCTGGAAAACGTAAAGACACTACCTTCAGTTAAAACCATTTGAGTCTGATGCACAAAAAACCGCATTTGCCGGAAAAAATCTGCCCGATCTGCCAACGCCCGTTCGTCTGGCGCAAGAAATGGGCGAAAGACTGGGACAGCGTGCGCTACTGCAGCGAACGTTGCCGCCGCTCGCGGGGCACGCCGTCATGACCACGGTGGTGTGGTTCAAACGGGATCTGCGCACCAGCGATCACGCCCCCCTGGTGGCGGCAGCCAGCCTCGGCGAACCGGTGATCCCGCTGTACGTCATTGAAGACGACTACTGGCAATTGCCGGACACCAGCGGCCGCCAATGGGCCTTCATCCGGGATTCACTGACCGACCTTGACCGCCAGCTCCGCAACGCCGGTACCCGGCTGGTTGTCATGCGCGGCTCGGTGACTGAGGCGTTGCGGCGGCTGCGTGACAACCATTCGATCCAGCGGATTTTCTGCCACGAGGAGACCGGCGGGCGCTGGACCTTCGAGCGGGACCGGTCGGTGATCGGCTGGTGCTCGGAAAACCAGGTGGAGTTCCGGGAATGGAGCCAGTTCGGCGTGGTGCGGCGTCTGAAAGACCGGGATCTGTGGGACAAGGCCTGGACCAACCTGATGCGCCAGCCGGTGCTGACGGCGCCGCCTGTGGTGCCCGGCGTGGACGTCGTCAACCGCATCGAGCGTCAATACCCGATAACGGATTTTACGCTGCCGGACAACTGCCCAGATCGGCAGGCGGGCGGCAGTGCCCGAGGCGAAAAACTGCTGACGTCGTTTCTCGATCGTCGCTGCGTGGGTTATCAATACAACATTTCCAGCCCACTGACGGCGGTTCGTGCCTGCTCCCGTCTGAGCCCGCACATCGCGTACGGCTCCGTCAGCCTGCGAGACATCTACCAGCAGGCCAAAGCCACCGGCAGCCATCGCAACACCCTGCCCCGGAAGCGCAAAAGCCTGACCAGCTACCGTTCCCGCCTGCACTGGCACTGCCACTTTATCCAGAAACTGGAGGACGAGCCGGAGCTGGAATTCCGCGCCATGCATCGCGAACTCGAGGGCATGAAAACGGGCCCGAACGATACCGAACGCCTGCAGCGTTGGCAGGAAGGCCAGACCGGCTGGCCGCTGGTGGACGCCTGCATGCGTGCCCTGCAGCACACCGGCTGGATCAATTTCCGCATGCGGGCGATGCTGATGGCGGTGGCCAGTTATCAGCTGTGGTTGCACTGGCGGGATCCGGCCCTGCATCTGGCCCGCCTGTTCACCGATTTCGAGCCGGGTATTCACTACTCCCAGACCCAGATGCAATCGGGCCTCACCGGCATCAACGCGCTGCGGATCTACAACCCGGTGTTGCAAAGCCAGAAGCTGGATCCACAAGGGGAGTTCATCCGCCGCTGGATTCCGGAGTTGGCAGGCGTACCGGCCGAGATGATCCACACCCCATGGCTGATGACGCCGGCGCAGAAAGAACGGTTCGGCGGCAACACCTACATTTCCCCGGTGTGCGACCATGAACAGGCGGCCCGCGCTGCCCGCAAGGCGGTGGGCGACTTTCGCAAGCAACACGTCAGCCGCGAGGAAACCGGCCGGGTTCTGGCGCGCCACGGTAGCCGTAAGGGGCCGGTGCAGAGGCGGCCGTCTGTGCCGGGCAAACAGCGGGAGAAAGAAGAGAGCGATCAGCTGTCACTGTTCTGAACATGCGCCCAACGCGGGGGTATACCGGTGACAGCATCTGTCAGAGCAGGAAAACGCCGAACCGCCTCATAACCAACGCCAGCGCAGCAAAACAGGCCATCGTAAGGGCGGCACTGGCGCCGAGGGACATCCAGAAACCCAGTCGCGGTAGCAGAAACGGAAAAAGAAGGAACATCGGCAAGGTAGGTAGCACGTACCAGAACGTATACCAGGCGTGGTTGCTGATTTTCTCCATGGGCTGGTGTTCCAGATACAGCCAGATCATGGCCAGCACCGTCACCATGGGCAGCGCCGCAATCAGCGCGCCGATCTTGTCACTGCGTTTTGCTATTTCTGATATCAGCACCACCAGAGCGGCAGTAATCGCGTACTTGGTAATCAGCCATGCCATTACATTGTCCTTTTCATACGTTGCGTCGATAAACATTTACTCGTTTTAATTGCCTTTCTTCCCGCGGCCGATGTTATCCTCCGGCTCAGCCCTATTCCAACGCCCGGCGTCTTTTGGGTGTTCACCCAGCGCCGACGGACTCAAAACCTGTCAACCATGATTGCGTCTATCCACCAAAAAAAGCTCCTTTCGCTTCTTGTCATGTTGCTTGCACTGGCTGGCATGTCACTCTCGGTTGTCGGTGAGGCATCGTCTCACGGCATTGCTGAGCTGACGGAGGCTACGGGTCTGGATCATGGAGATCACTCCCACGGGAGCGATGAGCGTCTGGACAGCCATTTGCATCACGATTCCGGCAACCACACCCCACGAATCGGCAGACCAGCTTTCAATCGCCCTCGTGCCCCAAAACGACACCTCGTTCCGGCAGGGTATTCCTTTTGCCGGAAAATCTCCCCAAAGCTTTCGTTACAGGCTTGACCGCCCGCCAAAACGGTCTCCGAGTGTCTGAATCTCGCTGCACTGCAGTTCTCTGAACCAAAACAATCGGAGTCAATATGTTGTCAATTTTACCTGACAGGGGCTCCCGTGGATGCCGAACTCCACGCGGACACCGCCTGCTCCAGATCGTCGCATGCCTTGCTCTCTTCGGGATGAGCGCCGACGTTCTGGCCCACGCCGTCGCCCAGGGTGACAAAGGGTATATTCAGGAAATAACAGGCGTAAATCTGATCGCGTTTATCTATCTCGGGGCCAAGCACATGGTCACCGGTTATGACCACCTGCTGTTTCTGCTGGGCGTCATTTTCTTCCTCTATCGCATGCAGCACATTGCCCTTTATGTGAGTCTGTTCGCGCTGGGGCATTCCACCACCATGCTGCTGGGCGTGTACTTCAATGTGGGCATTAACAGCTACCTGATTGATGCCATCATCGGCCTGTCCATCGTGTATAAGGCACTGGGACAACATCGGGGCCTATCAGCGCTGGTTCGGTTTTCAGCCCGACACCAGGGCTGCGACGCTCATTTTCGGGTTGTTCCATGGCTTTGGCCTGTCCACCAAGATCATCGAATACGACATCTCGCCGGACGGACTTATTCCGAATCTTCTCGCGTTCAATGTGGGCGTGGAGATCGGACAGCTGATTGCCCTGGCCATGATCCTGATTGTCATGAGCTTCTGGCGTAAAACCGATGGCTTTTTCCGCCACGCCTACACCACCAATGTGGCCATGATGAGCGCAGGCTTCCTGCTCTTTGGCTATCAGCTCACGGGTTACTTTGTCGCCTGATTCTGGAGAATTATTATGTACAACACCGATATGCCCAGCCGGGAAGAATTGCCCAGCACCGCGAAGCTGATTCGCTCAACCCTCATCGCCGCCATTTTGGCACTGATCCTGCTCGTGACCGTGGTGATGCCCGCGGAATACGCCATCGACCCCACCGGTGCCGGCCAGCTTCTGGGGCTGACCGAAATGGGTGAGATCAAGACGCAGCTGGCTGAGGAAGCCGCCGCTGACGAGAATGCCGAGATGGTTGCGGTTCAGTCCTCCGCCAGCCAGCCGGCACCCGACGTTGCCGAGCCTATGGCCGAGCCTGTTGCCGAACCGGAAGTTGCTGCGGAGCCGGAACCGGCCCCCGTGGAAGAAGCGGCCTCCGCACCTGCGGAACCTCAGTGGCAGGATGAAGTCCGCGTGGTACTCACACCCGGCGAGGGCACGGAATTCAAGCTCACCATGGAAGAAGGCGCCGTTGCCCGGTTTTCCTGGGTATCCGAAGGTGGCCCCATCAACTTCGACACCCACGGCGATGGCAGTGGCCAATCCATTTCCTACGAAAAGGGTCGCGGCGTACCGGAAGATGAAGGCGAGCTGGAAGCCGCCTTCACCGGCAACCACGGCTGGTTTTTCCGCAACCGGAACGATGACGATATCACCCTGGTGCTGCGCACCGGGGGGAATTACGGCGAGCTGAAAAAGCTGCTGTAATCAGCCCCGCCTGAGGACTGAGAGCAGGATCTGAAGCCTGCTCTCTCAGAACATCACCCTGGCCCCAACCACCGCAAACCAGTCTTCGGTACTGCCGCCGGAATCTCTGGCCAGATCGGCGGTATCGCTGAATTTGCGCTCATGCACCACGCCGATGTAAGGCGAGAATGCGCGGTCAAACAGGTCGTAGCTCAGGCGCAAACCGACCTCGGTAGAGTTCAGGCCCTTACCAACGCCAATTTCCCGGTCTTCGGAAAACGCCATTAGACTCTCGAAGGTGGCTGACACGATCCAGTAGTTGGTGATCAGCAATTCGTACTCCGCCTCGAAGTCTACCGAGGCATCGCCTTCATCGCTGACGTACAGGTTGGTGTCAATCTCGAACCAGTAGGGCGCCAGCCCCGTGAGCCCGAGCACCCCGTATACCCGATCCTTTCCTTCCGGGGTATCCACACGGATACCCGCTTTGGCGTCCCAGAAGTCATCCACAGGGACCTGGGCAACGAACTGGTTTTCGAGGGTTTCCCAGGCGTTGTGGGCTTCCTCCCACTCGCCCTCGAACAGCCAGCGGAACTTGAGCTCGTCGGTGCCGTAGAAGGCATCGCCCTCGATGACCGCCAGTTCTTCATCGGCGTCACTGTAGCGGTATTCAAGTTTTTCCGCCGACACGCCCCAGAAGGTTTTGGCGGTCTGGGTTTTCTTGGCCGGATCCTCCTGAGCCATCGCGGGCCCGGTCAGCATGGCCATTGCCAGAGACAGGCCGCACAGGGGTAGCGACAAACGCTTCATGATTCGCCTCCCTGTTGCCCATTTTTCTGTCCGTCCGCCACCGTGCTGTCCGGACCGCCTTCCACCACAATCTTGCGGAACATGCCGGACGCGGCGTGGTACGACAGGTGGCAATGGAATGCCCACTCGCCCGGCGCATCCACTTCCGTTTCCATGTATACCGTGGTGGCGGGTGCCACGCTGATCACATGCTTCAACGGGTTCCACTTACCTTCACCCACGTCGAGAATCGACCACATACCGTGCAGGTGCATGGGGTGAGTCATCATGGTTTCGTTGACGAACTTGAAGCGAACCCGTTCACCGTATTGCAACACGATGGGGTCGGCGTCTTCGTACTTGATGCCGTTGATGCTCCATTCATAGCGCTCCATGTTGCCGGTCAGGCGAAGCTCGATTTCGCGGGTCGGTTCGCGGTCCTCGTACAGGGGCTGCTGAGCCCTCAGGTCGGCGTAGGAAAGAAACTTGCCACCGTTGCTGGCGGTAGGGATCAGGCCACTGCCCTTGGCGTAGAAGGGGATCTTCCGGCAGGGAACTGTCACCGCCGTGATCCATACCACCGTGGCCCATGGCGCTGTGATCCATGCCAGTGTCCTTGCCCATGTCATCGTGGTTCATCTCGCCATGATCCATGTCAGCCATGTCGTCATGATTCATGCCACTGTGATCCATGCCGGCCATGTCACCATGATCCATGCTGCCATGGTCCATATATCGCCGTGATCCATGTGTCCGGCCATATCGGCCATGGTCAGCAATGGGGCCTCTCGCAGGTCAGGCACGTCGGCGGTCATGCCTTCCTCCGGCGCCAGGGTGCCACGGGCAAAACCGGAGCGCCCCATGGACTCGGCAAAAATGGTGTAGGCCTGCTCATCCTTGATGCGCACAATCACATCGTAGGTCTCGGCCACGCCGATCCGGAATTCATCCACGGTGACCGGCTGCACGTTGTTGCCGTCAGCCTGCACCACGGTCATTTCCAGACCGGGAATGCGGATGTCAAAATAGGTCATGGCGGAGGAGTTGATGAAGCGCAGACGAATGCGCTCGCCCGGTTTGAACAGCCCGGTCCAGTTCTGTTCCGGCCCTTTGCCGTTGATCAGGCCGGTGAAACCCTGCACGTCTTCGATATCCGCCTTCATCATGCGCATATCGCCCCACATCATCCGGTCCATCAGCGTGGCCATGAAGCCTTTGTCGCCGGACTCGTCGATGAAGTCACCCACGGTCTGCTGCTGGCGGTTGTAGTAGTCCGCCGACATCTTCAGGTTGCGCATGATACGGTCGCCGGAATGCGGATGCTTGTCAGTCAGCTGCACCACGTACTCCCGATCGTAACGGAAGGGTTCACGGCCCTCGGGCTCGATGACGATGGCGCCGTAGGCTCCGTTCGGCTCCTGGAAACCGGAATGGCTGTGGAACCAGTAAGTGCCGGCCTGCACAATCGGGAACTTGTAGGTAAAGGTTTCCCCCCGGCTGGATACCGGCGAAACTGATGCCCGGCACGCCATCCTGCTGGAACGGCAGAATCAGGCCGTGCCAGTGAATGGACGTCATCTCGTCCAGGTTGTTGGTGACATTGATGGTCACCTCTTCGCCTTCCTTGAACCGCAAAACCGGCCCGGGAGACGCGCCGTTGTAACCGATACCTTCCTTGACGAAATCACCGGTGTCGATCTGGACCCGGTCAACGGAAATGTCGTACTCGCCGGCGTTCGCCACCATGGTGGTAAACCCGGCCAGCACCGCTATCAGTAATGATTTCTTCATGGAGAACACCCGTTTATTCAACATCAAGATCGCCGACCATGCCTGCCTGGTAGTGACCCGGCACGTTACAGGCAAACTCAAGGCTGGTGGTTTCGTTAAAGGTCCAGACAATCTCCGCGGTCTTGCCGGGCTCCAGGAGCACGCTATTGGGGTCATCGTGCTTCATGGAGTGACCATCCCCCCATATCCATTTCCATCATCTCGTAATCGATGCGGTCTCCCTTCAGCACGCCGTGCTCAACCATCATCTGCATTTCGTCCTGATGGGCCTCGTGCATGGCTGCGGTGCCAATGTTGAACTCGTGCACCAGAGCGCCCTCGTTTGTCACGCGGAAGCGTACGGTTTCACCCGCTTTCACGGTGATGGATTCCGGCTCGTAATAGTTGTCCAGCATGGTCACATCAATGGTGCGGGATACATTTTCGGCCGTGCCGGGTTCGCCGGCCGCGCCACCGCCATGGTGGCCACCGTGTTCGCCGGCAGCGTGAACGCCAGAGGAAAACGCCAGAACGATGGCTGGCAGCAGCGCCTGTTTAAGAATCGGATTCATCGGACTCTCCCGGGGATTGTGAACAATAGCCCGTACTCTGCCCCAGCAACCTGAATCCTTGCTGAATTTTCCGGTGAACCAGTTTTCAGGTTACATTCAGCCAATGGCTCTACACTCAGGTAACTTCACGACGCGGGAACCTTCATGCGCTTGCTTCTGGTGGAAGACGATACTCTGATTGCCGACAGCCTGAACCGCCAGCTGACGGCCGCTGGCTTCACGGTGGATCAGGCACAAACGGCAAGGCAAGCCGAGCAGCTGGGCAAACAGGAAGACTACCGCGCGGTGGTACTGGACCTGGGACTGCCGGATGGCAATGGCCTGAACGTGCTCAAGAACTGGCGTGCGCATAAGCTGGCCATGCCGGTGCTGATTCTGACCGCGCGGGGCGACTGGCAGGACAAGGTCAACGGGCTCAAGGCCGGCGCCGATGATTACCTGGCCAAACCCTTCCAGACCGAGGAACTGCTGGCGCGGCTGAACGCCCTGATTCGCCGCAGCGAAGGCCGGGTAGAGGCCAGACTGGTCGCCGGCGGGTTCGCGCTGGACGAATACCGCCAGTGCCTGCAGACGCCGGAAGGCCAGGAACATTCCCTCACCGGCACCGAATTCCGCCTGCTGCGCTGCCTGATGAGCCGCCCCGGCCAGCTGTTCTCCAAGGAGCAACTGCTGGAGCAGCTGTACAACCTGAACGACAGCCCCAGTGACAATACCATCGAGGCCTACGTGCGACGGCTGCGGAAAATCACCGGCACCGACGCCATCACCACCCCGCCGCGGCCAGGGGTATATTTTCAATGCTATGGATTAATCCCCGCAGTTCCATCCGCAAGAGCCTGCTCACGCTGCTGTTGCCCGCCGCCATCGCCCTGATGGTTGCCGCCTGGATCGTTCACGGCCTGCTGCTGGAACGCATGGCCCGGGGGGTTTGTGGAAGACCGCCTGCAGGACGAAGTGGCGTTTCTGGAACATCAGCTGCGGCAGTCCGGGCCCGACGAAATTCGTGATATTGCTGCCGGTGATTATTTTGAAAAGGTCTTTCACCACGCCTTTGCGCTGCGGATCGGCGAACAGGTTCACAGTTCCCCGGAACTCTGGACAGCGGCACTGCAACCCCTGCTCGCCGAAGCACGTAGCGGATTTGTGCACGAGACCCGCACGGGCGCCGGCGCCGCCATCGCCGATTTCCTGGCGTACCGCAAGGCCCTGACCCTGAATGGTGAACCCGTGGTCATTGTGGTGGCCGAGGATCTGACCACCCTGCACCACAGCCAGCAGGAACTGCACATCTGGACCGCCGTGGTGTCCGGCATTCTGCTGGTACTGCTATTACTGGCGATCTGGCAGGCCATCCGCCTGTCCCTGCGCTCGGTCGGCTGTCTTCAACAAGGGCTGACCTCGCTGCAAGCCGGCGCCAGCCGCCGGCTGGATGTGAACGCACCGGCGGAGTTCCAGCCCCTGATCCGCCAGCTCAATCAGCTGCTGGACACCCTGGATCAGAGGCTGACCCGCTCCCGCGACGCCCTCGCCAACCTGTCCCACAGCGTGAAAACCCCGGTCTCGGCCATCCGCCAGGTACTGGAAGACGACACCCGCGCCCTGGACCCGCAAATGCGACAACACTTGGCCCAGCGGCTGTCCGACATCGACCGCCAGCTGGAGAGCGAAATGCGCCGCAGCCGCTTCGCCGGCCCCCAGGCAGGCAAGGCAGCGCAACCCGTCAGCCAGGCGCGGGACCTGCTGTGGATGCTGGGCCGGCTGTATCCCGACAAGAACTTCGAACTGGATACCGAGTTG